>Ga0316208_1000146_pt1 | contig 99708 bp, 93 predicted proteins | sample 3monopyrite_MG_FD_204944 | JGI IMG/M metagenome (GOLD analysis project Ga0316208, IMG submission 204944) | Microbial mat bacterial communities from mineral coupon in-situ incubated in ocean water Damariscotta River, Maine, United States -... | ecosystem: Environmental > Aquatic > Marine >... | reverse complement strand
GGAGCTACAGCCAATTCACTTCCTAAAAGTGTACCAGGTACTCCAGCAGCATCGTCAAAATAGTATACATCAACACTAGAGATAGTCTCTCCTATGTCATGGAATAAGTTGAATGTCGCTTGATTTAATTCAAAATCAACATCAGCCTCTACGGTAAAGTCTCCAGCAATGGTAAATCCACTTCCTGGATCAGTAAAGTATCCGTTCTCTAATCCATTACTTGGGTTAGAAGAATCACAAGGATTCAATCCTCCGCCAGCACCAACAGTAGTCGAACTACAGTCGGTAATTGTACCAACAAGATCTGAAGCTAAAATAGATCCCATACCATTGGCATCTAATATTACATCAATACCTCCAGTTACGATGGGATCAATAGTGACATTTACACCCCAAGAGTTCAATACTCCGTCGTCAAAAGCAGGTTCAATATCAATAATAGTTAATGTCCAGTCTCCCATTGTGTTTTCTCCATTAAATGCAGCAAGAGGAGCGCTAGGAGCAAATGTTCCATCAATAGTAGGTACTGCACCTACATTACATTGGTCATTCACATTATCTGTAGCATCATCATCAAGAGTAACTAAGATATCATCGTCTTGACATCCTACAATACTACCATCATATAATTCTACAACCGTTCCAGCCGGAGAGGTTAATGTAATGTTCATGTCGCTTACCCAAGTGTGAGCAATATCTAATTCTACGTCAAAATCGGTAATTGTAGCATCTAGAGCTACAGTGATTGTTGAAGTTGTAGTTGTGTTAATTACACTACCCGGAGCTTCTGTAGCAGAAACATTGGTGATAGGTTCTCCAACACAAGTAATCTCTGGTGCTTCTGTATCAACTACAGTTACATCAAACGAACAAGAAACAACGTTTCCACCAAGATCTGTATACTCAAATGTATTGGTAGTAGTTCCAACCGGGAATGTTCCCCCAGATGCAATACCTGCAGTTTGAACTAAGGTTGGAGGAGGTGTACCATTGGTCCAATCGTATGTAAGTTCTAATTCTACATACTCACCTGGGTTACACAATCCAGCAATATTTATGTTACCAGCAACATCATCAACTGTGAAGTCGATCATTCCGTCACCAGCCCATGTATCTACCATGGCAGTATCTAAGGCAAATACCTCAGTAATTTCATTGGTACATTGATCAGCAAAGTCTCCTGTTCCACCAGCAGTTCCAACTTCGTTGGCACCTTCGTCAAAAATGGTCCAGAATTCATCGTTTCCACCTCCGGCAACACCGTCGATATCTCCAAATACTCTAACTGTTAAAGTAGCAGAAGTTGCTCCGGTTGGAGTTCCTACAAAAGAAAATAAGTTTCCAGTAGTTACAAGACCTGGCTCCGTAATACGAATTACATCCGTAAAAGTACCAGACATAGTAGACCCTCCAGTTGGACAGTTATCGGTAACTTCTGGGAACGGATAGTTAACTACCGCTCCACATGTACCCATATCTTGATCAACTGTGATATCATCAGGACACGTAATCATTGCATCTTCTGCGTCGTTTACAGTAACTACAAAAGAACAAGTTTCGGTATTTCCATCGCTATCGGTTGCAGAGAATTCAACCGTTGTATCTCCCACTGGGAATAATGATCCACTTGCAGGTCCCATCGTTTGAACAGCGGTAAGAACACCATCTTCGGCGTCGATAGCTACAGCATCTGCAAAGTTTACGATGGCACCACATTCGCCTGCGTCATTATCAACAGGGACAACCATAGGGCACGAAATTGTAATACCACTAACCGCTGCCAATTCGTAAACAAGAGCACCGTTAAAACTTCTTGGATTGAAGTTAGGATTTGGAATTGATCCCCCAAACCCTACGGCAGCCTCCGTATTAATAGTCAGCGTACCGTCTGTAAACATATCAGTACCAGCCACGGTGTTGCTATAAACTACAGCACATGTATTACAACCGACATAAAATCGATACGTTCCAGCCACAAGACTTAAAGGTGTATTTAATGGTATGTTGCTCAACACAGGAGATAATCCTACGCTTAACCCATCCACACTTGACACTTGAACTTGAGTCCAATCTGCGGTAGTTATATTTGGTTGACCAGTTAAATCGGTAGAGGTATACCATATCTCAATAGGCTGCGCCGGATTACTCTGCAACGCAGCTTGAATTTCAAGAATATCAATATCAGCCGTAGTGATTACTTGAAAAGCTGTTCCTCCAGAACCATTTCCTCCGGTTAGAGGCGGCACTGTTGTAACTGTTATTCCAGTAGATGGTGCCATGAACATTTGTCCACCATTCACCACTCCAAATGAGCTAGGTGCTCTAGTTGCCATTTTTGATGGCACAACATCTATACTTTCCGCTCGAAATGTTGGTAAATCAACTCCCTGCCAAGTAAAGTCTGTGTACACAGATCCCATTCCTACCAATTGAAGAGATTCTCCAACAGGAGTAGAGCCTGGTTCAGAAACCCCAATGTCTTCAGACATCATACCGTTGGCAGGACCGTCTCCGGCTGTCAAGGTGCCTTCATAACTCAAGAACTGAATAACAGCTCCCATGTCGTCTACAAGGGCGATTCCGTCCGGAGCCCCATTTTGAATACCGCTTATTGCTTCTGAAATAGCTCCAAAACCATTCCCTTCGTCGTCAATCGTTTGAGTTAGCGCAACTGTATTATACGAAAGTCCATTAGAACCATTATAAAATACAAGCGACCAACCAGTTAAGTCGGTTCCAGCTGGACCAGCGATTTCGACCGCTTCACCAGTGTCACCCCCCGTATTGTCGTAGTGGATTTCGTTAATAAAAACGTCCTGCGAGAGCCCTACGATACTCATTAACAGGAAGCTACATAAAAATGTAATTTTCTTCATGATACTTATTTTGATTAGTAATTAAAAACTTGACACGAAAATACGGATTTCCATCCCTTGTTAAGTAAAATTTTTATCAAAATTTTAAGAAATTTTAAAAATCCCGCTTAGTGGGTAGTAAATTCTTAGATACAACAAAACCCCTTAACATTCAGCTATGAAGGCAAGGGGTTTGAGGTGTTTATGAAGTTGGATTTTATTTGATCATTTCATAGCTTCGTTTAATAAAGGCTGTCATTTCTTCCCCTTTGAGCAGATTTTTACTCAACTTGGCTAAATCCAATGCTTGATTTACAAGGCGTTCTTTTTTCTTTTTAGTCTTGGTGTTTAATATTTCTGAAATAAGTTCATGATTGGTGTTGACCACCAAATTGTACATTTCTGGAAGGCCACCCATGCCAAACATACCACCGCCACCGGTTTGTTGCATCTCTTTCATGCGTCGCATAAACTCTGGTTCTGTAATAACAAACGGATTGGCTTGGCTATCCATTGCTTCTAGCTGAACCGTAAATTTTTCTGCAGGAATTGTTTCCGTTAAAAATCCATGTAATGTTTCTTTTTCTTCATCAGATAATTTGGAAATTGCTTCTTCATCTTTTTTAATCAGATTATCTATATGATCGGAATCAACTCGTACAAACGATGTTTTTTCGTTTTCACTTTCTAATTTTTGCAGTAAGTGACCAATGATAGGAGAGTCTAATAGGAGTACCTCGTATCCTTTGTCTTTGGCAGTTTCAATATAACTGTGCTGTTCCTCCTGATTAGAGGCGTAAAGGATAACTAATTTTTCATCCTTGTCTGTTTGAGCATCCTTAATCTTTTCCTTTAACTCATCAAAAGTGAAGTAGTTGCCGTCAACAGTTGGAAATAAGTTAAAAGCTTGTGCTTTTTCGAAGAACTTATCTTCGGTAAGCATTCCGTATTCGATCACTAATTTGATGTCGTTCCATTTTGCTTCAAAATCTTCACGATTGTCATTAAACAAACTCTTCAATTTATCGGCCACTTTACGAGTGATGTAGCTGGAAATTTTCTTCACGGCACCATCGGCTTGTAGGTAGCTTCGGCTAACGTTTAATGGAATATCTGGACTGTCTATTACTCCTCGTAACATGGTCAAGAATTCGGGTACAATACCTTCAACATTGTCTGTAACGAACACTTGATTTTGGTATAGCTGAATTTTATCCTTTTGTATACTCATGTCGTTCGTCATCTTTGGGAAGTATAGAATTCCTGTTAGATTGAACGGATAATCAACGTTTAAGTGAATATTAAATAAAGGTTCTTCAAATTGCATAGGATACAGTTCGCGGTAAAAAGAACTGTAATCTTTATCTTCTAATTCGGATGGCTGCTTGGTCCAAGCTGGCGTTGGATTGTTAATGATATTATCTACTTCTTGAGTAGGTGCCGGATCTTCTTCTTTGGCATCTTCAGGTTTAGGAAGCGTCTCGGTTTTCATCCCAAACTTGATTGGGATAGGCATAAACTTATTGTACTTCACAAGTAGCTCTTTAATACGAGCTTCTTCCAAGAATTCGGTTTCATCTTCCGAAATATGTAAGATAATTTCTGTTCCTCTTTCGGTTTTATCTGCCTCTTCTAGGGTATAGTTAGGTGAGCCATCGCACGTCCAATGTGCAGCTGGTTCATCTTTAAAGCTTTTCGTAATGATCTCTACTTTGTCTGCTACCATAAAAGCAGAATAAAAGCCAAGTCCGAAGTGTCCAATAATTCCAGCTTCCTCTCCTTGCTTGTCTTTGTACTTTTCTATGAATTCTTCGGCTCCAGAAAAGGCAATTTGATTGATGTACTTCTCGACTTCTTCAGCAGTCATACCCAAACCTTGATCTATAATATGAAGTTGCTTTTTGTCTTTGTCTAACTTCACCTCAATTTTTGGGGTTCCGTATTCAACTTTAGCCTCTCCTATATTGGTAAGATGCTTGAGTTTTAACGTGGCATCTGTGGCATTCGAAATTAATTCACGAAGAAAGATCTCGTGATCGCTGTATAAAAACTTTTTAATTAACGGAAAGATGTTTTCTACCGATACATTAATAGTTCCTTGACTCATAATGATGATTTTATTGTTTTTCTGATTTCAGTTAGACAAATAAAGTACCAATTTAGATTTTGTGACAGGATGTCATTTTTAGGTGACATCCTAACCTAATTTGTTATTTCTATTGCCGGGCGACGTAATAAGAATACGCCAAGGTAGAAAAACCAGAGTAGCTGACTCATACCAAAAATTTCGGTAAATAGTTCGATAGGGAAAAGGGTGGCAATACCCGAAATTCCGACCAGAGTTCCTAGTATAATAAGCGCTTTGGGTGAAGTCTCATTTTTGAGAAACGCAATGCTAATAAGAAGTGACCATATACCTCCTACAAACTCATTCCCTCCACCTAGTCCTTCTGTAACAGTGGAAACAGCGTTTACCAATTGTAAAGAGTTTTCGGCTGTTTCTGGGCCTGTTTGCATTATGTCTTGCAGTAATATATTACCAATCATACCAGACGCAATTACTAGTCCGCTCCAGATGTAACCAAATACGGCAGCCGTTGTTGAAAGATGGGGCGAAAATGAACGCTGGTGTTTTTGCAGTCCGTAGGTCAAGAAAACAAGTACTGCGCCAAAGATTATATAACCAACAATGTTGGCGCTCCAATTGTAGCGATAGTTGTTTTGGATATTTTCGAGTACTTCTTGCGCGCTGGAATTGGGGGCAGCCCCCTCAATTATTGCTCCGTATAACACAAACATAAACACGTAGGTGAGTGCGAGTATTATGGCAGCATATCCTGCAAACTGGATTGGTCTTTTCATCATTGTGGTTTTCTAGCAGACGAATGCTATGCTTTTTTGTAACATAAACTTTAACAAACATTTTGTTTAACAAAATATATAAACAGTTAAACATTTTTTATCTTTGAAGAAATTAAAACAAACGTACTATGGCAGCGAAGAAAGCAACAGGGAAAAAGAAAATGACAAGAGAAGCAATTATTTCTAGTTATATGAACGCAGTTTTGGAAAACGAACACACCCCAAAAAGCGTCTATAAATTTTGTAAAGATCACGAAATGTCAGAGGACGACTTCTATCAGTTTTTTGGTTCTTTTGACGGACTGAGAAAAGAAATTTGGAATGGATTTTTCGATCATACTTTAGAGTTAACACATAAAGCGAACGGGTTTGATACCTTTAACAATAAGGAGAAAATGCTCACATTTTTCTTCACTTTTTTTGAACTACTCACGGTCAACAGAAGCTATGCGTTATTCAGTTTGAAAGAACATAAAAACCCCTTGCAAAGCATGGAGCAGTTAAAAGGACTTCGTGGTCGTGTGAAAGAGTTTGCTGGTGAACTTATTGAAGATAAAAACGACGAGAAACAAATCAAATTATTAAAGCAACCTGTATCTGTATTTTCGGAAGGAGCTTGGCTGCAGTTGTTATTTATTTTAAAGTATTGGATGGAAGACAGCTCTCCGGGATTTGAAAAAACAGATCTCGTAATAGAAAAGTCGGTACGAGCCATTTTTGATGTATTCGATACGGCTCCATTGGAGAGCGTTTTGGATTTTGGAAAGTTTTTATGGAAAGAGAAAATGAACTAGATGAAAACAATAGATAGTATACCTACAGGAAAAATTTCTCGAGCGACCCAATTGGTTAAAACTGGTGTTAAAGTAGGAGGGAATTACCTGAAATATTATGGAGAGAAATTGGTTTCAGATGCCGATGGGCAGCAGCAAGCCAAAGAAAAACTGAATGAAAATAATGCGGGCGATATTTATGACGGATTAAAAAGCTTGAAAGGTTCTGCCCTTAAAGTAGCGCAGATGTTGAGCATGGAAAAGAACATCATGCCAAAAGCATATGTAGAGAAGTTTTCGTTGGCTCAGTTTTCAGTTCCGCCATTGTCTGCGCCTTTAGTGCGAAAGACCTTTAAAAAATACTTCGGAAAGGCACCAGAAGATTTGTTCGATACGTTCGATGCCTCGTCTGTTGCTGCGGCCAGTATTGGTCAAGTACACAAAGCGACTAAGGAAGGGAAATCATTGGCTGTGAAAATTCAGTATCCTGGTGTGGCCAATAGCATTAGTAGCGATTTAGCGCTGGTAAAACCTATAGCCGTGAAGATGTTTAATTTGAAAGGGAAGGATTCGGAAAAGTACTTTAAAGAAATTGAAGGAAAACTATTAGAAGAGACCGACTATCATCTTGAAGTAGCGCAAAGCAAAGAAATAACGACGGCTTGTGCTCACATTCCACATTTGAAGTTTCCAACCTATTACGATCAACTTTCTACAGATCGGATTATTACAATGGATTGGATGGAAGGAGAACATCTGTCCGAATTTACGAGCCATAATACCGATATGGATAAAGCCGATCAACTAGGGCAAGCCCTATGGGATTTTTACATGTTTCAAATGCACGAGTTGAAACAAGTCCATGCCGATCCGCATCCTGGTAATTTTCTAGTCGATAAAAAATCGAACTTAGTTGCCATCGATTTTGGGTGCATTAAAAAAGTACCTCAAGAATTTTATACGCCTTACTTCGAATTGGCGAAACCTGAGAGTATAAACAATCCAGCTGTTTTTCGTGAAAAGTTATATGAGTTGGAGATACTTAGAAAAGATGATTCCGAAAAAGAAATCGAATTCTTTTCCTCTTTATTTCATGAAATGCTAAGCTTGTTCACGCAACCTTTTCATCAAGAAAATTTTGACTTTAGTGATCAAACATTCTTTGGGAAAATAGCCGACTTAAGCGATAAGTACTCCAAGGATACGGAAATTAGAAAAATGAATGGAAATCGAGGATCTAAACATTTCTTGTATATCAATAGAACCTTTTTTGGGCTCTACAATTTGTTAAACGATTTAGGGGCAAGGGTTTCTATTAACAATTACAAAAAAATACCCGCATAAATTTAACAATTTTGTTCATTCTTTTAACAAAATTGTTAAACAAAAATCGTATCTTTACTACATAAAGTGGGATATAGAATTGCTATGATATTGTAATTTTTATCTATTATTTTATTGGTTAGGTTGTTTAGCTAAGGTGTGTGGTGCACCTTAGCTTTTTTTATGCCTTTTTGTTATGCATGCATATTATATAAAACGCATTTCTTTTACCGCCTCCTAGAGAATAGCTATATTGTCAGGCTTTCAAAATTATTTATAACATGCATACTTCTTATATAAAAGGTCTTGGTCATTATGTGCCTGAAAATGTGGTTACCAACGATGATTTGTCACAAGTTATGGACACCAATGACGAATGGATTCAAGAGCGAACGGGTATCAAAGAACGCAGGCATATCAAGAAAGGCGATGGTAATAGTACGTCTGTGATGGGGGTAAAAGCTGCGCAGATCGCTTTAGAGCGTGCTGGATTATCCAAAGATGATATTGATTTTATCGTTTTTGCAACCTTAAGCCCAGATATGTATTTCCCGGGTGGTGGTGTAGAAGTTCAAGAGATGTTAGATATGGGTACTATTCCTGCCTTGGATGTGCGTAATCAATGTAGCGGATTTGTGTATGCTATTTCGGTAGCAGATCAGTTTGTAAAAACGGGCATGTATAAAAATGTCCTTGTAATTGGAAGTGAAAATCACAGTGGCGGACTCGACTTTACGACACGTGGTAGGAGCGTTTCTGTAATCTTTGGTGATGGGGCAGGAGCAGCTATCGTATCGAGAAGTGAAGGAAGAGAGGGTGGTATTTTATCTACTCATTTGCATAGTGAAGGTAAACACAAAAATGAACTGGCTCTACAGGGACCAAGTACACGTCATTGGGTTCCAGCGATTATTGAAGAAAACCCTCAAGAAGATATTCCTTACTATCCTTATATGAATGGACAATTCGTATTTAAAAATGCGGTGGTTCGATTTTCTGAAGTGATCATGGAAGGATTACAAGCTAACGGTCTAACGGTAGACGATATTGATATGCTGATACCGCATCAAGCAAATTTGCGAATTTCTCAGTTTATACAACGTAAATTTAAGTTGAGCGATGATCAGGTTTTTAATAATATTCAGAAATACGGAAATACTACGGCTGCATCGATTCCAATTGCTTTAACTGAAGCCTGGGAGCAAGGTAAAATTAAAAAAGGTGATGTAGTAGTATTGGCTGCTTTTGGAAGTGGTTTTACCTGGGGAAGCGCCATTATAAGGTGGTAGTTATTAGTTTAATGGTTGTTTCGGACTCATGTTTTATCACCTTTAAACGTTATAGAACAATGGTTACTGACTTCACGCAGGTTACTCTAAAAATAAAAGGCTGTCACTCCTCAACAACAGCCTTTTCAACAAAAACAACTAAAACTCCCTTTGTTTAGTGTACGCTAGGAATCAAGTAAAAGTATTTGTTCCTGGGTCAAAAAAAAATACCCGCTGTGGGGTATTTTAATCTGAGTCAACCTTCTGGAAATAGAGCAATGATTATCATTTAATTACCAATTATAGATCGGCAACCATAATTGACCATGGAAATTCTGCGCAATTATTATTGGAATCTATGCGAGATACATCACCGTAGAGTACATAGATTTTATTGTTGAAAACGGTCATTTGCTGTATATAAGAAAATTGATCAGAATCATCAAGGTTGTGGTCTATCTCAGTAAATTCACCTGTAAGAGTGTCGTACACACCAAGCCACACGTCGTAATCATCATTCGTAACATCCTTATCATCAACATTAGTTCTTGTGTCTCCAGCAATAAAAATAAGATTCTCAAATCGAGAAGCATACGTATTATAGAGCGCTACAGGAGTATCAAAATTTTGAAAAGTACCTTCTGTTAGATCATAAATGTAGGAAGTAGTTTCGACCGTCTCGTCCTCAAAAAACTCTTGCCTTCCGCTAAATACATAGAGTTTGTTATTCACAATTTCTGAACCTGCATGAACTTTTGGACTTGGCAGATTAGCAACAATTTCTAGCGTTCCTGTGTTGCGATCTATTCTACGAATTTTATCGGCTACTTCGTTTAAATCTCCACCTGTTACATATACATCATTGTCAACTACAGCCGTAGAGAAACGAGAGAGGGTTCCTGCATTATGGGGTGTAACTACTGGATCACTTAATAAATCAAGATCGTAAGTGTAAATATTTAAACCGCCGGTTAGAATCACTTCGTTATTTACAATATTCAGTTTTCTGGTGAAAAAATCTTCTAAATCTGTTTTATTTTCAATTGATTGCTGAGTGCCTAAATCAAATTTGATCACTCTGTTTCTAAGATTATTAACATCACAATCATCGCGATGCGCTATAAATAAACTATTATTTCTCGACGATCCAATGAATCCTAAATTGTTTTGTTGACCAAACTGATTAAAAGCTTGAATTGATCCGATTTCGGTAAAAACCAATCCTTCAGACGGCGGATTCGCGTAATCTTCAGCTGTTTTTTCTCCTAGAGTGAGGACTAATTCTTCGCCCGCGGCGTTAGAACGTCCACTAAAGGTAATAGTACCTGTTAAGGTGGTGTCATCTACAACGGTAAACGCAAATTGACCATCAATACTCGTCAGCATATCACTGCTCTCCTCAGTAAAACTAAACGAGTAACTTTCGGGAGCTAGATAATAGTCTAATAAAGTGCCATTTGCATCTGTTGCTCCCAAATTAATATCGTTCCCAGGGCGCCATTCCAGCATACCGCTGCCCACATCACCTGAAAAAACAAATTCATCGTCTTGCACATTAAAGTTTTCGGTAATGGTAAACTCGCCTTGATCATTTCTCAACAAAGCGCTTTCAATTTTCCAAGTTTTAGAAGCATTTCCGGTAAGAATCGTATTGGTTTCTTCTCGAGCTGTTTCCAGATTTGTTCCGCCGTCATCATCGGTCATATTCATCCCATCATCTATAGGTTCTCCTCCGTCATTAGAGCTACAACTTATAATAGTTAGGTTTAATAATAACAGGCTCGTTGCCAAGAGGCTCCATTTATATATTTTCATAATTGATTAAGTTTTGTGGTAAAGTTAAAAAACTATATCGCTTGTAAGTTGCTAATTTAATATTTGCTGGCAGTAAATCAATATACGCTACTGGTTATTTAATGAACGATGTAAAATTAGTTTGTTTAAAAAAGAAAACCCTCTCGACACTTCGAGAGGGTTTATATGACCTTGGTGTTTTAACTATTTAAGAACGGCTAATTCAAATAATTTATAAACGATACAGGTGTTTCTATTTATATAGACTAAAAATTGTGCCAAATATTACATCTGTAAGCATTATTTAACTATAAAATAACATTTTGATAGTCAGTGGATTAAAATATCCCGCCACCTTCTTTCTCATCATTGTCTCGACGCTTTCTAGATTTAGCTCTGTATTTATTAGATCCAAAGCGGAAAGATAATGCAGCATTAATGGTATTACTTTCCCAGTTAAACTGAATTTGTTGGTTAAACGGACGCGTACCGGTTCCTTGAAATTTCATAGTATTAAAAATGTCATTATAGTTTAAGCTAGCGGTTGCTTTGCCATCCCAAAAGTTATAACGAGCTCCAATGTTTGTCATAAACATAGGGTCAACGTCAAATTGTATATTTTGGTCAGCTCCTCGATACATTACAAAGGCCGAGAATGTTAGATCTTTGGTCGCTTTAAAGTTGTTAAAAACTCTAAAGTTCCACACCACATTGTCTACTTCAAAATTATTACTTGTAATATCATTCGTTGTTGGATTAGCAATACTAGGGTCGATCGTTTCCGCAAACGACTTTTGTTGTTGCGAATAGATGTCAAAACTAGTATTAAGACTCCACCATTTTAATGGTCTGTAGTTGGCTGTTAATTCAAACCCGTATGATGAGGTGTTATCGAAGTTATCGTTTGTGAAAATGAGACTGTTCAAATTCGGATCGGTACGATCGTATAACAACGCTTGGTTGATTAAGTCAGATACAGCACGGTAAAATACACCTGCAGTAATAGAACCTTTTCCTAAATTTCTGGTGTAGTTTACTTCTAACGAATTGGTAAACTGCGGAATTAAAGAAGGATTACCAAATGCTGAAATAAGCGGAGTACTGAATTCACGAATTGGATTTACCTGTCCAATACCAGGACGATCAATTCTTCTACTATAACTTAATTGATATTGATTCTTCTCAGAAGGGTTATAGGTGATGAATGCCGAAGGATAAACCTGCGTATAATCGTTCGTAAAATTTCGTAGCACACTATTTCCATCACGACTTACATTTACAGAAGGATCTGTGTCGAAGTTAGAAAGATCGTCTGTTGCGACACCGTCGGCAAATGTCTCTCGTGTATCGGCTTCTACCGATACGTTCTCGAGTCGCAGACCAAGCTGAACCGAAACCTTTTCCCATTTTTTACTTACCGAAGCATATGTAGAATAAATGTCTCTCGTATAATCAAATTGCGTAGCTGGTCCAACAATTTGATCACTTATGTCCAAACTGGGATTAAAAGGGTTGATCACTCGTTGATTAGTGGTTCGTCCAATTTCTGAACTAAAGATTCGTGCTTGAGCACCCACTTCTAGCTTTACAGTTTCTGAAAGGGGATTTACGTAATCTAGGTTAATCGTTGTACGTGTACGATCTGTGGCGATAGCGTCTCGATAGTCGTCTTGAACCGTGATACCTTCAAAAAGGAAAATTCCATCTTCTGTAGCATCAAAAATATTGTGATCAACTTCCAACTCAATGTTATGTCCATCTTGCGCAAAATCTAATTTATAATCAAGGTTATATTGAGATGAGGTGTTGTCATTTTCATTCTGAAAAATTTGCGTCACATCATTAGCGTCTGTAGGGAAATCAACCATGGTTGTTCCTGTAACGTATCCATTAAAGAAATTCTGATTGGTAAATACCGAAAGCGTGTTTTTGTCATTAATATAGTAATCCACACCTAATTTCACCAAGTTAGAATTGCTGTCATCGAAAAAGTCGAAGTCCTGAAAGATTTGATCAGCGGGACGATCTACAAATCCAAAGTTTGCGTTTTTGTTGTAGTTACCTCCCCAACTTCCAAATAGGTTTACTTTACCACTTCTATAGTTGGCATTTACTCCAGTATTCCATTTAGGATTGTCTTGATAAGTGAAACCTGTATTAATATTAAGGTTAAACCCTTGATTGGCATTTTTGTGTAAAATGATATTGATAATACCGCTCATTCCTTCAGGGTTGTATTTAGCCGACGGATTTGTAATTAGTTCTATCTGCTTTATTGAAGTAGAAGGAATTTGTTTGAGCAATTGATCAACAGGTACATTGGTGAGTTTACCATCGACCATCACACGAACGTTTTGATTTCCTCGTAAGGATAAAGAACCTGTCTGTTGATCGACATTCACCGATGGGAGATTGTTCATTATATCTCCCGCAGTTGGCCCCGAGGTGGTAAGATCTTTTCCTACGGTAATCACTTTACGATCGATTTTTTGCTGGATCGTGGTGCGTTCGGCGGTAACCGTAACTTCATCCAAAGCAGCTATATCCTCTTCAAGATAAATAGTGCCAAGATCTAGGTTTCGATTCCCCGATTTAATTTCTATTTCCGAAGTATAGGTTTTGTAACCTATATATTGAATGGAAACTTTGCTTTTCCCTTCGGGAATGTCCTTAATGTCAAATTTTCCGTTGTCGTCTGTTACACCTCCCGTAATAATGTCTCCAGATAGCGTTTGAATGGCAACTGTAACATAAGGGATAGGCTCGTTGAGATTTTTGTCAATAACAACACCTGAGATTCTTCCAGGTCTGTCGGTTGGGTCTGTAAATGCAAAAGAAATGCAACTCCATAATAGAAGTATTGCTAAAGATAACTGTTTCATTGTTTGATTGTTTGATTGATTCGTTTCCTGATGATGGTTATGCTTAGTATCTGGTATAACATAATTCCCATAAAAGAGAATTTCCAAAATCAAAGCATGTAAGTAAGACGACTCAATTACAATCCTGTTACAGCGCAGTTAATTTTTAACATTTCGTTATCATAAAATTTAAGGACAAAAATAAAGCCCGAGATCTAGAACCTCGGGCTTTTTCTTTACTGCTATTATTAACACTAACCATCAACGTAAAAATTTTCACAGCAAAGAATAGAAATATTTCTACAAGATAGACGAAGAATATCTAGTTATGTTACATCTTAAAACTAATTTAACTAAGTTTTAGTATTTCTATAGGATTGTCATTGTACTTTTCTAAAAAATTAAAGAATGAAAAAAACCTTAGTTATCGGCGCAAGCACAAAGCCATCTCGATATTCATATATAGCGGTGCATCGTTTAGTAAAATATGGACACGAGGTAGTTGCTATTGGTTTACGAGAAGGAACTGTTGCTGGAATCCCAATCGTGAGGGAAAAATTAATTTTTCAAAATATTGATACGGTTACCTTATATATAGGTCCTAAACATCAACCAGAATATTATGATTATATCATTGAGCTAAAACCTCGACGTGTTATTTTTAACCCGGGTACCGAAAATGAAACATTTTATAAGTTGCTCGTTGAGAACAATATTATAGCCGAGGTAGCATGCACCTTAGTTCTTTTGGGTACGAATCAGTACGAGACCTAAAAAAGTGATGATACCGTTAAGGATAAGTATTCCAAACCCTACTTCAAATCCTATAAATTCTCGAAGTAAATAACTACATAAAAACCCTAGGAAAGGGGTGGCAATAGCTATGGCTGGAACCCATTTATCTCGAATGCTCCACTTTGTAAACAAACCATAGGCAAATAAGCCGAGTAGCGGGCCATAAGTGTAACCAGCGAATGTAAATAGTTTGGCAATCACAGTAGCATCGGCAATAACATATTTGAATAGTATAATTACCAAAACCAACACCAACGACATCATGATGTGAGTTCTTTTTCGGATACGAATTTGTTGCTTTTCATCGTACTTTTTTTCGATGTCAAGTATATCAATACTAAAAGAGGTCGTGAGTGATGTGAGAGCACTATCCGCGCTAGAATAAGCGGCGGCAATTAATCCAAGTAAAAAGAAAACCGCAATACCTAGGCCTAAATCAGATTGTACAGCTATCGTGGGAAATAACTGATCTCTATGAGCATCAATTCCTTGTTGCTGAGCATAGGTGGTTAAAAGTAGTCCTAGAATTAAGAAAATCATAGTAACGATGGCGAAAACTATTGTAAACCAAAGCATGTTTTTTTGAGCGTCCTTTAAATTCCTACAGGTTAGATTTTTTTGCATCATATCTTGATCCAATCCAGTCATTACAATAGCAATAAACGCACCACTTAAAAATTGTTTCAGAAAATGATCTCCACTTTTCCAATCATCGAAAAAGAAAACTTGTGATAAATCACTCTCACCTAGAAAACCAACGAAGCTGCCAACTGAAGTGAGCTCCATTTCCGAAGCCATATAATAAATAGCTACTCCTACAGCTATAAGCATAAATAGAGTTTGAAGCGTATCGGTCCAAACAATAGTTTTAATCCCACTTCTAAAAGTGTATAGCCAAATAAGCAAAATTGTAATTGTGACCGTAACCCAAAAGGGAACTCCCATTTGATCAAACACTAAGTTTTGAAGAACAATAGCTACTAAATACAATCTAAAACTGGCTCCTATAATTCGAGATAATAGAAAAAAGGAAGCTCCCGTTTTATAAGAATAGTTTCCAAACCTCCCTTCCAGATACGTATATATAGAGGTCAGGTTAAGCTTATAGTACAAAGGCAATAATACGGTTGCGATGGTTGCATAGCCTAATGTGTTCCCTAGTATTACCTGAAAATAACTGAATTGCGAAGCCTCCACCCATCCAGGAACAGAAATAAATGTAACGCCGCTCAAAGAAGCACCAATCATCCCAAAGGCTACCAGATACCAAGGTGATTGTTTTCCTGCTTGGAAAAAATCTGCATTACTACCTTTTTTAGTGGTCAAAAATGAAATTGCAAATAAAACGGCGAAATAGCCTAGGATGAGCAAAATGATATGAATAGGCTGCATAAAATAAATTTAATAGACAGGTTTTGTAAATGTACAAAGATTGTCTCGTCAAAGAAGATAGTTTTCTCCAACTTTATGAGAAAGAGAAACCAAAAACTATATGTATTAAATATAAAGCTATGAAAATCAAAAAATTACTATTAGTCGCTTTCTTATTCGGAGCGACTTTTTCGTATTCACAAGAGTATCTAGAAATGATTGATTCCGGAACTTTCAAAGTCCAAGAAATTATTGAAAGTGCCGAAGCCTATTTTGAAAACAGAGTCAAAGGCCGTGGAACCGGGTATAAACCATATAAACGCTGGGAGTATAACGCACTTCGATTAATGAATGAAGATGGATACTTGCCTTCGGTAAGCGAACGAATGTCAACTTTGGAAGCGTATAATACATACCTTAATGAGACGGCCGGAAATAGAGGTGCATTAAATGATAACTGGGAAGAATTAGGTCCAATAGATTGGACGGCTACTTCTGGTTGGAATCCAGGTGTTGGGAGGCTGACTTCCGTAGCCGTGGATCCAACTAATAGTGACATAATTATCATTGGCGCGAATACAGGAGGTGTTTGGAGAACGACCGATGGAGGTCAGAACTGGACTCCGCTCACAGACAATTTTGTGAATCTTCGCGTATTTTCTGTAGCCATTGACCCGTTGGTTCCAACTACCTATTATTTTGGTTCCAGTAGTGGTCTTATTTTTAAATCGACAGATTCGGGCGCTACGTTTACTGAATTAGCAGATATAAGTGCATCCTTGATCAATAAAATATTGATTCATCCAACAAATACAGATATACTTTTCGCATCGAGCGAAAATGCTGGGACTTTTGGGTCGAGAGATGGAGGCGTCACTTGGAATCAATTAACGACCGATTCACGTAGTTATGATATAGAGTTTAAACCTGGAGACACCTCTGTGGTTTATGCTTCGGGTAGATCGTATCATCGTTCAACCGATGGCGGAATCACATTTACTACCATTACCAGTGCAGGTTTCAATACTACTGGAGCTAAAATGATGGGAGTATCCCCAAACGATGATTCCGTAGTTTACTTAGTGCAAGCCAATGCCAATCAATTTGGTGGTCTATTTGTGTCATCAGATAGTGGTCTAACATTTACACAACTTAATCACGCTGGTAGAAATTATTTTAATCTAGATGTGAATGCTGCTGGTGGTGGTGGACAAGCTCCACGAGATATGGATATCGCTGTTAGTCCGAGTGACGTAAACGAAGTACACTTGGGAGGCGGTAACACTTGGCGTTCGTTAGACGGTGGTGTTACTTTTGAATTGTCATCCTTTTGGTTTATACCTAATGTGAACGCCCTTAATGTAGGTTATTGCCATGCCGATATAGACATTTTGTATTTTGCAGGAGACGTTTTGTTCACGGGAACAGATGGGGGTGTTTTTAAAGCAGAAGATTCAGACGGACCAATTAATACTGCCTATTGGGAAGATCTTACCACTGGAATTGGGGCGCATCAGTTTTATAATATAGGGGTAGCGCAAACAACCGAACAAATTATTACAGGGAGCACGCAAGACAATGGTACTTCGGTATTTACAGATGCGCTGGGTTGGAGAAACTGGCTTGGGGCCGATGGAGGAGATTCATTTGTAGACAAAGACAATAGTAATTTCCTATTCGGAAATTTACAGAATGGTAATGTATGGCGATCTACTAGCGGAGGTGGAAATGGGTTCGATGTAAATGATCCTCCTGGTCCCGTTAACTTTATCACTTCGTTGCGTCAAGATCCTGTTACTGCCAACATAATGTTCTCACTTACGAATCGTGTTTATCGCTCTTCAAATTTCGGTACGAGTTGGACGCCTATTTCGCAATCATTTACAGGGAATCCTCTAGATGAGATAGAAATCGCACCATCAAATAATCAAGTTATGTACGTTTCTGAAGGACCAAGTTTATTTAGAACCGATGATGCGGGTGCAACCGATTGGATTCAAACAACCAATCCAGGAGGCGTCATAAATTCGATTGCAATTCACCCTACCGATGCTAATCGAATTGCAGTAGCTACGACCAGCGGAGGTAAAGTATTTGTTACCGAAGATGGTGGGCAAAATTGGCAGAATTTGCGTTTAAATCTTCCTAATTTCAGTGCGTTGGCTGTGGTTTGGGATGATAACAATAGAAACGGATTGTATGTGGGGTTAGATTTTGGAGTATTTTATATAGATGATACGGTAACCGAATGGCAACCTTTTAGTAATTTATTGCCAAATGTGATTATTTCTGAATTAGAAATTAATTATGAGACCGATCTTATATATGCTGGTACGTTTGGTCGTGGCCTGTGGGTAAGTCCTTTGGCAGATGAACTATTAAACGTAACAGATGCTGCATTTGCTAATTCAATTATTCTACATCCAAATCCAGCCTTTTCAGAAGTGACCTTGTCTTTTGAAAATCAATTGGAAAGAGCCGAGCTACGTATTTTCGACCTAAGTGGTAAACTTGCTTACTTCGAAACGGATCAAGAAATGAGTAGAAGTAAAATTTTGGATGTAAGTGGGTTGACTTCAGGTGTTTATTTTATTCGAATTAATTCGGAAGAAGGAACAGCTACCAAAAGGTTAATTAAGCGGTAACATCTAATCAAAGTAAGCATATACACTTCAGACATGATTTCCATGTCTGAAGTGTTTTTGTTTTATGGCTATAGCTGAGTTCTTAGTGAATGTTTAAATAACGGCTATAATTGATACGAAAATCTCATGAAATTCTAATTTTGCTCGTTATTTTCTCATCAATACCTATACTTTTGGTTTATTGGTTCAGGTTTTTTCGCTATTTTTGAAATTGCAAAAACCAATTACTGAAAATCTTAAACCTAAAGCTATGAAAATTAAAGGATTACTATTAGTTGCTGCTTTGTCGTTTGCAACTGTTTCGTATTCTCAGGAATACTTAGAAATGATCGACGCTGGAACCTTCAAGGTCCAAGAAGTCATCGATAATGCCGAAGCCTATTTCGAAAACAGAGATAAAGGAAGAGGAACGGGATACAAACAATTCAAACGTTGGGAATATATGGCCAAACGTTTGCAGAATGATGCAGGATATCTTGTTTCAATCGACGAAAGAATTGAAGCTTACGAAGAGCGAAATGCAAAATTAAACCAAGAAGGTAATCGTTCTTTAAACGATAACTGGCAAGAACTAGGACCAACAGATTATATTCAAACCTCTGGATGGAATCCTGGTGTTGGACGTATCACAGGTCTGGCTATAGATGGAGCCAACGAAGATCACATGATCATTAGTGCGAATACTGGTGGTATATGGCAAACTACCGATAGCGGAGCCAACTGGACACCATTAAGTGATAATTTTTCAAATTTATATTCATATGCTGTAGCAATGGATCCTACGGATTCTAGTACGTATTTCTTTGGTTCAAATGGAGGAAAACTATTTAAGTCTACTGATAGTGGAGCCACTTGGAATGAACTAGCAGATCTTGGTTCTTCTATAGTGAACCAAATCGTTTTAAACCCTACCAATACGGATATTATTTTCGCATCGCTTCAAAATCAAGGTCTTTATAGATCTACCGATGGAGGAGCCACTTGGGATCAAGTAACTACTGGTGGTTCTTATGATGTAGAATTTAAGCCTGGTGATACACAAACTGTTTACGCTGGTGGAACTGGTGTTTGGTTATCTACAGATGGTGGAGCAAATTTCACCTCTATTTCTGGTTTTAACGGTGGAGCTAAAATGTTAGCCGTTTCTGCAGATGATCCAAGTGTTGTTTACGTTGTAGACGAAAACAACGGTAGTTCTGGAGGTGTATGGAAATCTACAGATAGTGGAGCATCATATACTGAGCTAGGACATACAAATAGAAACTATTTTGGTTACGATACGAATGGTTTCCAAGCTGGAGGTCAAGCACCAAGAGATATGGCGATTGCTGTAAACCCGAACAATGCTGACGAAGTGCACATCGCAGGTGTATTGACTTGGAGATCGGATGATGGCGGACTTAATTTCGCAAATACGGCAGACTGGCAACCAGGATTGGCGGCAAGTCAGAATAAAGGATACCATCACCCAGATGTTGATGATATGCTTTTCTATTCAAATACAAGTAAAATGTATGTGATCTCCGATGGGGGGATTTTTAGAGCAGATACTCCTAATGTAACGAGTTCTACTATGTATACCGATCTAACTTTTGGTCTAGGTATTCACCAATATTATAAAATTGGAGTTTCTCAAACAGCCGATGTAGTTGTAACAGGTGGATCTCAAGACAATGGTAGTTTTGTGTACTCTCAAGCCAATTCATTTAGACACTGGTTAGGTGCCGATGGTATGGAAGGATTTGTAGATAAAGACAATCCAAATATTCTTTTGGGAACTTCTCAGTTTGGAAATATTTACCGTTCAACAAATGGTGGAGCTTCTGCACAAGGTTTAAATCGTCCAGAAGGTGGTAACTGGGTTACTCCTTATGAGCAAGATCCAACAGATAGCAATGTTATCTATTTTGGAGGTAGTAGAGTCTACAAGTCTCTTAACCTTGGAAGCTCTTGGTCACCTATTTCTCAAAGCTTTGGTGGTGATTTAGATGAAATGAAACTTGCACCAACAAATAATCAAATTATTTATGCTTCTAGAGGTGGTACTTTGTTTAAAACGACAGACGGTGGAGCTACTGCTTGGGTACAAATGACAAATCCAGGTGGACTTATCAACTCGATGGCGGTACACCCAACAGATCCAGATAAAATTGCTGTAGCCGTAACAAGCGGAACAAAAGTGAGACTATCTGAAGATGGTGGAGCAACTTGGAGTACAATTAATTCTGGTGAACTTCCTCCAGCATTTGCTTCTTTAGCAATTGCTTGGGATGGTAATAGTGATAATGGTCTTTATGTAGGTTTAGATTATGGTATTTACTATATAGATGATAACTTTAGCGAATGGCAGTTGTTCAACAACGGAATTCCGAATGTAATTGTAAACGAGCTTGAAGTAAATCAAGTAGATGGAAACATCTATGCTGGTACATATGGTAGAGGACTATGGGTTTCTCCTAAGTATGATTCGGCTTTATCAGTTCAAGATTTCTTAGCTGAAAGCAATGTGGCTCTATATCCTAATCCAACTAACACAGAAGTAACTATTGCTTTACAAGAAGCAGTGGTTGCAGATGTAAGAGTTTTTGATATGAGTGGAAAATTAGTGATCTTCCAAAAGGATGTGACTATTGGAAATACGCATAGAGTAAATGTTTCTGCATTAACTCCAGGTGTATACTTTATCCGTTTGAACACCGAATTTGGATCAATTACTAAGAAGTTAATGAAGAACTAAATAAAAAGATTTTCACCTTTTTAGAATGCTTCAGGAATGGTCTCATTTCTGAAGCATTTTTTTTATCTTGCCCCTAATTGCGCCCTATGGAATTCTCTTCAAAATTACTGGAAAATGCCGTTAATGAAGTTTCTCAATTACCTGGAATAGGAAAGAGAACTGCATTGAGATTGGTGTTACATCTTTTGAAACAACCTACGAAGCAAACCCAGCAATTGTCACATAGTTTGTTACAACTTCGTGAGACCATAAATTTCTGCGTGAATTGCCACACTATTTCAGATACTGAACAATGTGAAATTTGTAGCAACCCGAATCGAAACGAAAAAATTGTATGTGTAGTAGAAGATATCCGTGATGTGATGGCTATCGAGAACACGAGTCAATTTAAAGGACATTATCACGTTCTTGGTGGTAAAATATCTCCTATGGATGGTATTGGACCAAGCGAGCTCACGATTGCGTCGTTGGTCGAGAAGGTGAAAGAAGGCACTATCGAAGAACTTATATTTGCACTTAGTGCCACCATGGAAGGTGATACAACCAATTTCTATATCTTCAAACAAATTGAAGGTGCTAACATCTCAACTACTACTATAGCAAGAGGAATCCCTGTTGGCGACGAACTTGAATATGCAGATGAGGTAACGTTAGGGCGAAGCATTATAAATCGTATTCCTTTCGAAATTTCCCTAAAAAACTCCTAGTGTATTGAAGCTGTCTATCATCATCCTTAATTACAACGTGCGCTATTTTTTAGAGCAATGTATTTTAAGTGTAGAACGCGCCTGTAATGGTATTGAATCTGAAATTATCGTTGCAGACAATAATTCTCAAGATGACAGTTGCGAAATGATGAAAGAGCGATTTCCGCATATCCAATTGGTGGAGAACAAAGAAAATGTCGGATTTAGTAAAGCCAATAATCAAGCGGTAAAATTAGCTACAGGCGAATACCTTTGTATTTTAAACCCAGACACCGCAGTGGCAGAGGATGTGTTTATTAAAATGCTTCAGTTTGTTGAGAACAAAGAAAAATTAGGAGCGGTTGGAGTGCATCTTTTAGATGGGACCGGTAGTTTTTTACCAGAAAGTAAACGAAATTTACCAACGCCAAAGCGTTCATTACTTAAGCTATTAGGGTTCGTACGTAGGAGTAACTATTATGCGAACGATCTTAGCGAACATGATCGAGGTGAAATCGCTGTTTTGGTAGGCGCTTTCATGTTTTTAAAACGCAGTGTTTACAATGAGGTTGGTGGTTTTGATGAAGCTTATTTTATGTATGGAGAGGATATCGATCTTTCCTATAAAATTACCAAGGCCGGTTATCAAAATCAGTATTTAGGAGATGTGAAAGTCTTGCATTATAAGGGCGAAAGCACCAAAAAAGACAAGGTTTATTATCAACGATTTTATGGAGCAATGCGTATTTTTTATCGGACGCATTTTGCTAGAAATATAGGCGCAAATTTATTGGTTAGAATGGGTGTTTCCTTGGTTAAAGTTTTCAAAAGGAAATCCGGAGGTACAGAAGATTTGAAAACAATTAAACCGGAAAAAGCCTATGTGTTTACCGAAAACTTTGGCTTGTTAAAACAACTTACTGAAACGATTGAGACTCCTTTAAAAAATGCCTCAAAGTCCATATTGGCAGATACTAACTTTTATAATACGCTCTTTATTTTTGATGTGGATTATATGTCTTATTCTCAAATTTTTGCTGTAATGTCTCAGCAAGCCAATAAAGGAAATATCTTTAGAATCCGTCCTAAAGGTTCTTCTTTCCTTGTCGGTAGTGATCAAAGTGACCAAAAAGGAAGTGTTTTGGTATTTTAAGGATTTTGAAATCGTTTTCGTTTAAATTTTACCTAATTTTGCTGCGTTAATTTTTAAAAGAATACGACACGCGTTTGTTATGGCAAGATTCGAATTAAAACTACCAAAAATGGGAGAAAGTGTAGCGGAGGCTACACTTACCAACTGGCTTAAAAATGTAGGGGATGCAATTGAAGCAGATGAACCTGTATTGGAAATCGCTACCGATAAAGTGGATAGCGAAGTGCCTAGCGAAGTAGATGGAGTATTAGTAGAACAGTTGTTTCAGGTAGACGATGTGGTGCAAGTTGGACAAACCATAGCTATTATCGAAACGGAAGGTGATGCTCCTGCAGATACGTCTGTTGTAGAAACGGTTAGCGCGCCACCTGCAGAGATGGTGAAAGAGGTTGCAGCTACTGTAGAAGCGGCCAAAGAAAGTACACAGCCTGCTATTGAGAGCACTGGCGAAAGATTTTATTCTCCATTGGTGAAGAATATGGCTGCGCAGGAAGGCATTTCTCAAACTGAATTAGATCAAATCCCTGGAACAGGAAAAGAAGGACGTGTAACCAAAAACGATATGTTGTCCTACCTTCAAAATCGTTCTACTCAACCAACCGCTCAAACTGAAGTCACTCCAAATAAGGTAGCCGAGAAAACAGCGCCAACTCCAGTTAGTAAGCCTGTTACTCCAGTTGCTGTTAATGGGGAAGACGAGATTATCGAAATGACTCGAATGGGTAAACTTATTGCACATCACATGGTTGAAAGTGTTCAGACAAGTGCTCATGTGCAGTCTTTTGTAGAGTGTGATGTAACCAATATTTGGAATTGGAGAAATAAAATAAAAGGAGACTACAAAAAACGAGAAGGAGAAAATCTTACGTTTACGCCTATCTTTATGGAAGCCGTTGCAAAGGCCCTAAAAGATTTCCCAATGATGAATATCTCGGTTGATGGAGATAAAATTATCAAAAGGAAAAACATAAACCTCGGGATGGCTGCTGCACTTGCCGACGGAAACTTAATTGTTCCAGTAATAAAGAACGCCGATCAGCTCAATTTAGTAGGGATGAGTAAAGCTGTAAACGATTTAGCTGGGCGTGCTCGAAATGGGCAATTAAAACCAGATGATATTCAAGGTGGCACCTATACTGTTACCAATGTTGGAACCTTTGGAAGTATTATGGGAACTCCAATTATCAATCAGCCGCAAGTAGGAATCTTAGCCTTAGGCGCCATTAGAAAAGTACCCGCCGTAATTGAAACTCCGGAAGGTGATTTTATAGGCATTCGTTATAAGATGTTCTTAAGCCATAGCTACGACCACCGCGTTGTGAATGGAGCGTTAGGAGGGCAGTTTGTAAAAGCAGTCGCAGATTACCTAGAAGCCTGGGACGTGAATCGAGAGATTTAATTTCATAAACATATATTTTTGGAAAGAGAGCTAAAGTAGGAATTTTAGCTCTCTTTTTGTTCTATCTATAAATGGGAGAAGATGTGGTCAAGTCAATTTAGTTGATAGGATGGCGCAACCTATTACTCATTTTTAGACAGTTTAATTGTAGAGAGCTCAAAAAATTAGTTATTAATTAAAAAGTTTATGAAATGAAATTACGTAATGGAACAAAAACATTATTACTAAATCAACTTAAAACAGTTGGTAATGTCGCTTTATTAGTTGCTCTCTTCGGAAGTTTGTCCTTTAATTCTCGAGCACAAGAATACCTTCAAATAGGTAATGATATTGATGGGCAAATGACATCGGAAGCCTCTGGTTTGGCAACTAGTTTGAGTGCAAACGGACAACGTATCGCGGTTGGATCAAATTTTATGGGAAATAACGGACTTTCACCAGGTTTAGTTCGTGTTTATGAATGGTCTAATGGATCTTGGTTACAACTCGGCGTTGATATCGTGGGAGAAAATATGGACGACGAATTTGGAACATCTGTAAGCCTGTCTCAAGACGGCTCAAGGGTTGCTATTGGTGCTCCAGAGAATGACGATGCTGCTGATAGAGCTGGAATGGTTCGGGTTTATGAATTTTCGGCTGGTAACTGGAGTCAGGTAGGACAAGATATAGATGGAATAACTATTAACGAAGGTTTTGGCGGGGCTTTGTCCATTAGCGACAATGGCGAGCGTATTGTTGTTGGTTCGCCATCTGGTCAAACGAATGGACAATTCTCTGGAACTGCGAAGGTATATCAGTTTGATGGTAGTAGTTGGATGCAATTAGGTGATGCTCTTGGGAATCCAATGCAAGGAGATGGTTTTGGACGATCTGTTAGTATGAACGAAAATGGTTCTAGAGTTGCTGTAGGGGCTCCTATTAACGACGATGTAGTTTTTAACAACGGAAAAGTGGAAATTTTTGAATGGGATAATTCTACATGGAACCTCATGGGGAATTCGATTCTTGGAGATATTGAAAGTGGAGCTTCTGGTGGCTCGATTGATTTAAATGCCGATGGTACAAAAATTGTCATTGGAGCAGATGCGTGTGGTGCAGCAGAAACACAAGGGACAGCTAAAGTATATGAGTTTACAGGAGGTAATTGGGTACAATTAGGTTCGCAGATTTCAGGTACGAATCCAATTAGTTGTTTTGCCGATTCGGTAGCCATCAATGACGAAGGTAATCGCATTGTAATTGGTGATCCAGCACAAGGTCCAAATGGGTTAACCAGAGTTTTTGAATTGGAATCAAATACCTGGAATCAAGTAGGAGATGATATTCTAGGAGAGGCTCAAGGTGATTTATCTGGTCGATCTGTCACCATGAGTGCAGATGGTGCTCGGATTGCTATGGGCGCTAATGTGAACAGTGATGGAGCTCCTGGTGGAGGACAAGTTCGAGTGTTTGAAGATCAATCGCTTTCTGTGTTTCAAGATGGGGCGCAAGAGTTAACCGTAATAGTATGGCCTAATCCTGCATCGGAGATAATTCAGATTGATAACCAACAAAATATATCATGGCAAAGTGCACAATTATTCGACCTGGAAGGTAGGTTGATCTTAAAGAAGACTTTATCAGAAAATAATCGTAGTGCTTCGATGGCTATAGACGAAGTTGCTGCGGGTCTTTATCACTTGGTAGTGCTTGGGGAAGGAGTCTCGGTCGTTAAGAAAATAATAATTCAGAATTAATAAAGCTTTTTTAGATAGTTGAAATAACCGTTCCATTCGAACGGTTATTTTTTTACCTTGGAATCAAATAATAGATCTACAATTTTCAGCTCATGAAAGTAAATGTTTGCCTTATTCAAGACAGTCCTGTTTTTTTCGACAAAGAGAAAACCATGCAGAAAGTAGAAACACTTGTCGAACAACATGGTATGGATTCAGATTTGATTGTTTTTCCAGAATCATTTATTCCAGGTTATCCAAGGGGGTTTTCCTTTGGGGCAACAATTGGTAACCGAACTGATGAAGGCAGAAAGCAATATTTAGATTACCATAAAAACAGTGTGGACATAGGTTCTAACGATATAACTATACTCGAAGAACTAGCCAAAAAGCACGAAGTTTATCTTGTAATTGGCGTCACCGAACGTCAGGATGGCAATGGAAGTCTTTATTGTTCTATGTTATATATTTCACCTACCGATGGTTTGCTAGGAACACATCGTAAAATAAAACCTACGGGTTCCGAACGAATCGTTTGGGGAGAGGCCGATGGAGAATCATTGGTAACCTTTCAAACGGCTATTGGAAAGCTGGGTGGGCTCATATGCTGGGAGAATTACATGCCACTCGCTCGCATGGCAATGTATAAAAAGGGAGTAGAAATTTATATTGCCCCAACAGCAGATTCTAGAGATGCTTGGACATCCACAATGCGACATATTGCATTAGAAGGCCGTTGTTATGTTCTAGGATGCAATCAGTATTATACCAAATCTATGTATCCCGATTCTTACGCGTCAACCGTCGCGATTGAAAAAGAAAATCTTTGTCCCGGTGGTAGTGTGATAGTTTCACCTTTGGGAGAGCTTATAGCCGGTCCGTTATTTGATAAGGCAGGTACATTAAAAGCAACTATCGACTTAGAACAAATCCCATTTAGTAAACTTGACTTTGATGTTATTGGTCATTATTCTAGGGATGATATTTTTTCATACCATGCAAAGGGACAACCCGAAATGAAAAATGAATCAAATACTATATCTGAAGATTAAATTCAGTCGAAAGGAAAAGTTACTTTGTCAAAGAATCCATCATGTCTTTTAATTGATCAAATCCAAAAATCGTATGTGATCTGTTCCAAACTATAGGGAACTTTATTTTGGTTTCCTCCGTTAATTCCGGTTCAATTAAGGCCATAAATTGCTGGTAGACTATAGGGTCTTCCTCTATATTAAATGCTCGAAATTGAATGTGTTTAGCGGTGAGAGTTTCAGTTAAAAGAGTGCATTTGGAACATTTAGTGAGCGTAAAAATCACGATTTTATTTTTCAATATATTTTTGACGTCTATTGTTTCCTTTTCAAAATCAAAATCGATTTGCTGCTCTTGTTCATTTACAATTAGGTCATATGTGTAATTAGGATCAACATTGCTTAATTCAATTAACGTTGTCATCGCTAATGTGCTTTGTGGAGGAATATTCTTTACGATAGGTTTTTCTGCACTACGTCTATATCCGTTGGCATGAACCATTAAAAAAACATTAAGTGTGTCTTGGGTAGTATTTTGAGCCTGAAGCACTAAGCGCTTGCCTTGTTTCTTTTCTAGAATACGTATTTTTTCAACTTGTGATAAAGAAACACAACTAACAAACAATAAAACTAATAGAAACCCCTTATAGTACATAACTACCTACAAATTTAATACTATTTTTGTAGCCAAAATAATGCCAATGCAGTTACAACTAGCCAAGCCAATTTGTTTTTTTGATTTAGAAACCACGGGAATTAATGTCGCAAGTGATCGAATTGTTGAGATTTCTGTTTTAAAAGTTTTTCCCAACGGAAATAAAGAAAGCCATACGTGGCGTGTTAATCCTACCATTCCTATACCAAAAGGAGCAAGTGATATTCACCATATTACAGACGAAATGGTTGCCAATGAACCTACCTTTAAAGAATTGGTGCCAAAAGTTTATGCGCTAATCAAGGATAGTGATTTAGGTGGTTTTAACTCAAATCGCTTCGATATCCCTTTACTTGCGGAGGAATTATTAAGAGCCGATATTGATTTCGATTTGAAAAAGGCACAGTCGGTAGATGTGCAAACTATTTTTCATAAAAAAGAAAAAAGAACATTGGAGGCTGCCTATCAATTTTATTGCGGAAAAAGTTTGGTCGATGCGCACAGTGCCGAGGCCGATACAAATGCGACCTACGAGGTATTGTTGTCACAATTAGATAAGTATGAAGACTTAGAAAACAACGTATCTTGGCTGGCGCAATTTAGTGCACATAAACAATTTGCAGATTTTGCAGGTTACATTGCTTTTGATAAGCAGGCAAGAGAAGTCTTTGCTTTTGGTAAGCATAAAGGTGTTTTGGTAGAGGATGTTTTAGAGAAAGAACCGGGATACTTTGGGTGGTTGCTCAATGCCGATTTTCCGTTGTATACCAAAAAAGTGCTTACCCGTGTGAAACTTAGAAAAATGAATACAAAATTATAACCTAATACGCCTTTTGCTTATTGCACAAGGCTTTGCTTACTATGAAAATTATTTGCATAGGGCGGAACTATACCGACCATATCGAAGAATTAGAAAATGAAAGACCAAAAGATCCAGTCGTTTTCTTAAAGCCAGATACTTCAATTTTACTGAAGAAAAATCCGTTTCTAATTCCTGAGTTTTCCGAAGATGTGCACCACGAGGTGGAGATTTTGGTAAAAATCAATAAAATAGGGAAACATATCCAACAGAAGTTTGCCCATAAGTATTATGATGAAATTGGATTAGGTATTGACTTTACGGCTCGTGACCTACAAACTCAACTAAAGCAAAAAGGATTGCCTTGGGAAAAAGCAAAAGCATTTGATGGCGCCGCGGTGATTGGTGAATTCTTACCAAAAGATCGTTTCGACAATGTAAACGACATAAATTTTAGCCTTTTAAAGAATGATATTGTAGTTCAAAAGGGCAATACTGCCTATATGTTGTGGAAAATTGATTCGTTAATCGAATATATTTCAAAATATTTTACATTAAAGATAGGAGACGTTATATTTACAGGCACGCCTGCGGGCGTTGCGAAGGTTTCGCCAAACGATAGGCTAAAAGGGTACATCGAAGAAACTGAAGTATTTTCAATTAAAGTTAAATAAATGAGTAAGCATTATTCAGTAGAGAGCCTTCGAGAGATTGCGGGAGGAGATGAAGATTTTATGATGGTTGTAGCGCAAACTTTTTTGGAGGAAATCCCACCAGACTTGGCCTCTTTAGACGAAGCCATTGGAAACGATAACAAAGAGTTGGCCTATCAATTTGCGCACAAGATGAAACCCAATCTCGAAATGTTCGGTATTAATGTGCTGAAAGACATAGCGGCGATTGAATCTTGGACAAAAACCAATAAAAGCAACACCACCATTTTAGATAACTTTCAGGTGTTGTCTGATACATTGGTCAAGGTTTTTCAAGAACTTAAAAAAGATTACCCTAGTTAATGCTTGCCGAAATAATTACGATTGGCGATGAAATTCTTATTGGGCAGATCGTCGATACTAATTCTGCCTTTATTAGCAAAGAACTCAATAAAATTGGTGTTCAAGTCTATCAAATAACTTCTGTACAGGACGAACGAGAACACATTCTTCAAGCCCTCACTAATGCCCAAAATAATGCAGATTTGGTATTGGTTACTGGCGGATTAGGTCCTACCAAAGATGATATAACAAAAATCACTTTTTGTGAATATTTTGATGATTCACTCATTCAAAATGAGCAAGTATTAGCACATATTAACACCATATTTTCAAAGTACATTAATCGCGATCCTTTGCCAGCTAATTTATCGCAAGCCATGGTGCCTTCTAAAGCGACTGTTTTGTTTAATGAAAATGGAACAGCACCTGGAATGTGGATTGAAAAGGAAGAAACGGTCTTCGTTTCAATGCCTGGTGTTCCTTATGAGATGAAGCATTTGTTGCTCGAAAAAGTTTTTCCTAAGGTTTTAGAACGATTTAACCGCCCGCATATTTATCATAAAACACTTCTTACCTATGGCCTCGGTGAAAGTGCAATTGCCGATCGTATTGCATCTTGGGAAGAAGCGCTGCCAGCACATATTAAATTGGCTTATTTACCTTCTTTGGGTAGAGTACGTCTGCGTTTGTCTTCCAAAGGCTCGGATGCTATTGCGCTAGAAAACGAAGTGAATGGACAAATGGATGTGGTGACGAACTTACTGCAAGATATTGCTATCGGTTTTGAAGATGAGACTAGTATCGATCTCAGAATAGGTGAATTACTGAAATTTAAGGGAGCAACGCTCAGTCTTGCAGAGAGTTGTACGGGTGGAGCGATTGCACAAGAAATCACTCAGCACGCAGGTGCGTCTGCTTTTTACAGAGGAAGTATCGTTCCGTATGCAACAGATCTAAAGTCAAGTGTTTTAGGAATCGATCCAGCTATAATTGAAAAATATAATGTGGTGAGTCTTGAAGTGGCGGAAGCCATGGCTACCCATTCGTGCAAGGTTTTTGGAAGCGATTATTCGGTTTCGACAACTGGAATTGCAGGTCCAACCAAAGGAGACGGCGACGATGAGGTTGGAACAGTTTGTATAGCGATTGGAACTCCAGATGGGGTTGTCTCAAAAAAATACCAATTTGGAAAGGTGCGAGAACGAGTAATTAAAAAGGCCGTGAACAAGGCTTTTGAAATGTTGCTTAAAGAAATTTCAAAAAACTGAAATTCTTTTGTTGTTCAAACCAATATAATTACTTAAATTTGCACCCTGTTTTAAAATAACTAATAAAGTTTATAGGAAATGTCAAGAGTTTGTGAGCTTACTGGAAAAAAAGCAATGGTTGGAAACAACGTTTCTCACGCGATGAACAAAACAAAGCGTAAGTTTAACGTTAACCTTGTGAAAAAGCGTTTTTACATTCCTGAAGAAGATAAGTGGATGACACTTCGTGTTTCGACTTCAGCATTAAAAAACATCAATAAAAGAGGAATTTCTGCGGTAATTAAAGAAGCGCGTGAAAAAGGCTTCCTTAATCAATAATCGCATACATTTATAAAGACCAGGTACAATGGCTAAGAAAGGAAACAGAGTTCAGGTAATTTTAGAGTGTACAGAGCACAAAGCAACTGGGAAGCCAGGTACGTCTCGTTACATCACCACAAAGAACAAAAAAAATACTCCAGATAGAATGGAGTTAAAAAAATTCAACCCGATCTTGAAAAAGATGACGGTTCATAAAGAGATTAAATAATTAGGTAGTAATACCCAATACTTAGAGTTATGGCAAAGAAATCGGTAGCATCGTTACAAACAGGATCAAAACGTTTGACCAAAGCAATTAAAATGGTAAAGTCTCCAAAGACTGGTGCATATACTTTTGTTGAGTCTATTATGGCTCCAGACCAAGTAAACGACTGGTTGAGCAAACAAAAATAAGCCAACCTTACAATATAACGAAGAGCCACTTTTTTACGAAGGTGGCTTTTCGTATTTTTGGCGTTCCGCAAAGTAGCTCGATGCTTACTTTACGGCCGGGCTATCCGCTGTATCTCGTTGGACATTTCGATTGCCTCAATGTTCCTCGAGGATGCCGCTACTATCCCTAACGCTTCGAGGGTTGAATAATAATCGATTCAGCGCTACAATCTTAAATTACTAAATTGAGCATGAGCTTATTTAAAAAAATATTCAGCAAAGAGAAAAAGGAAACCTTAGATAAAGGGCTTGAAAAGTCCAAAACCTCGTTTCTCGACAAACTATCCAAGGCGGTTGCCGGAAAGAGTAAAGTAGACGATGACGTTCTAGATAATCTCGAAGAAGTATTGGTCTCCAGTGATGTTGGTGTAGATACAACGCTTAAGGTGATTGATCGTATCGAGGCACGAGTTTCTAAAGATAAGTATCTGGGTACCGAAGAACTGAACCAAATCCTACGGGAAGAAATTGCAGGTTTGTTAAGTGAAACGAATACAGGTGATGCTACCGAATTCGAAATTCCTGAAACCGATGGACCGTATGTAATTATGGTTGTAGGAGTTAATGGAGTTGGTAAAACAACCACCATTGGTAAATTGGCGAATCAGTTTAAAAATGCAGGTAAGAAAGTAGTGCTAGGAGCAGCCGATACCTTTCGTGCCGCTGCTATTGATCAACTTCAAATTTGGGCAGATCGTACCGATGTGCCAATTGTTCGACAAGAGATGGGAAGTGATCCTGCTAGTGTTGCTTTCGACACCTTAGAAAGTGCGGTAAATCAAAATGCCGATGTAGTGATTATCGATACGGCTGGACGCCTACATAACAAGGTGAACTTAATGAACGAACTTTCAAAAGTAAAGCGCGTGATGCAAAAAGTGCTTCCAAACGCACCTCACGATGTGATGCTAGTCCTAGATGGTTCGACAGGACAAAATGCCTTCGAACAAGCTAAACAGTTTACCGCCGCAACCGAAGTTAGTTCTCTTGCGGTAACCAAGTTAGACGGAACGGCAAAAGGCGGTGTGGTAATCGGTATTAGTGATCAGTTTCAAATCCCGGTAAAATACATTGGAGTGGGAGAAGGGATAGACGATCTACAAGTGTTTAACAAGATAGAATTTGTAGACTCCTTTTTCAAGTAATTTGAAATTACGACTCTCAACCAAACAAAGAATATTAGTCAATTCTTTGTTCAAAATCATTCGCTCAATACAGCAAATTTAGAGCAAAAAACTTTTTCGCATGCGAACAAAAACACTCAAGAAAAACAAAATTAACGTAGTCACTCTAGGGTGTTCCAAAAACGTATACGACAGTGAAGTATTGATGGGGCAGTTGCGCGCCAACAATAAAGAGGTGGTGCATGAAGAAGAAGGAAACGTGGTGGTTATTAATACCTGTGGTTTTATTGCAAATGCCAAAGAGGAAAGCGTAAATACTATTTTAGAATACGTTCAAAAGAAAGAAGAAGGTTCTGTTGATAAGGTTTTTGTTACGGGATGTCTATCGGAGCGTTACAAACCAGATTTGCAAAAGGAAATTCCAGATGTTGATCAATATTTTGGAACTACAGAGTTACCTGGTTTGTTAAAAGCCTTAGGAGCCGATTATAAGCACGAACTCATAGGCGAGCGCCTAACGACTACTCCAAAGAACTATGCGTACTTAAAAATAGCTGAGGGATGCGATCGTCCTTGCTCGTTTTGTGCCATTCCAATTATGCGAGGCAAACATCGATCTACTCCCATTGAAGAATTGGTCATTGAGGCCGAAAAGTTGGCCGCCGAAGGAGTAAAAGAACTTATTTTGATCGCACAAGATTTAACCTATTACGGATTGGATCTTTACAAGAAAAGAGAATTAGCAAAATTACTAAGAGCCTTGGCGCAAGTGGAAGGCGTAGAATGGATTCGACTTCATTATGCATTTCCAACAGGATTCCCAATGGAAGTGTTAGAGGTAATGAGAGAAGAACCCAAAGTATGTAATTACATCGACATTCCTCTTCAGCATATCGCAGATCCTATCCTGAAAAGTATGCGAAGGGGTACGACTATGGCGAAGACCAATAAATTATTGGGAGAATTTAGAACTGCTGTCCCAGAGATGGCAATTCGTACTACTTTAATTGTAGGTTATCCAGGTGAGACCGAAGAAGATTTTCAAACGTTAAAACAATGGGTGATCGATCAGCGTTTCGAGCGCATGGGCTGTTTTACGTATTCTCACGAAGAGAATACACATGCTTATAATCTTGAAGATGATGTGCCAGAAGAAGTTAAAATGACTCGTGCTAATGAGATTATGGATATTCAGTCGCAAATATCATGGGAACTCAATCAGCAAAAAATTGGCAAAGAGTTTCGCGTAATCATCGATCGAAAAGAAGGAAGCTATTATGTAGGTAGAACGGAATTTGATAGTCCAGATGTAGACAATGAAGTGTTAATTAATGCGGAAGAAGGATATTTGCGTACGGGTGAATTTTTTAACGTAAAAATCACAGCTGCCGAAGATTTTGATCTATATGCTGAGGTAATTAAAAACTCAAAATAAAATAAATGAGACCATGAAAAAGTCACTTCTTTTACTGCACGGTGCGCTTGGTACGGCATCACAATTTGAAGGACTTAAAGATCATTTAGAAGAAGATTTTGTGTTGCATACTTTTAATTTTGAAGGTCATGGTGGTATTGCAACGAGCAGTGAATATTCCATAAAGCTTTTCGCAAAGAATGCTCTCGATTTTATACAGTCAAACAACATCGAGCAAACTCATGTTTTTGGTTACAGCATGGGAGGATATGTAGGTTTATACTTGGCTCGGTTCTTTCCGGATGTAGTGAAACGTGTTGCGACATTAGGGACAAAATTTAGTTGGACTGCCGAAATCGCGGCCAAAGAAGTGAAAATGCTTTCACCAGATGCCATTGAACAAAAAGTACCGATGTTTGCTAAAAAACTATCCCGAGATCATGCGCCACTTAATTGGAAGAATGTATTAGAAGGAACAGCAAAAATGATGTTGGATTTAGGAGCGGGTAACGGTTTAAGTCAAAATGACTTTACCAAAATTGAACACCAAGTGTTATTGGGCTTAGGAGCAGAAGATAAAATGGTGACCTTAGAAGAAACAAATCAAGTCGCTAATTGGCTGCCCAATGCGAATCTTCAGATATTAGAAGGAGTACCGCATCCTTTAGAGAAAGCAGATCCAAAAGTAGTGGCTCAGTTTATAAAAAACGCATTCTAAGAATATGAAAAACAATATCATTTGGCTCCTTTGTTGTGCATTCACTATCCTGTCTTGCAATAAAAACAAAGGCTCGGAACAAGAAAAGGATACTCTGGAAACAGCTGTATTAGAATCGATCAAGACGCCATCTAACTTAGATAGTCGTTTGCCGCGTTTATTTGCACATGGAGACGATCTATATTTTTCTTGGGTTTCGTCCCAGGATTCTCTTGATATACTGCGTTATTCAGTATTAAAAGATAGAAATTGGTCAGAACCTACAATGGTAGTTTCGGGTAAGGATTGGTTTACTAATTGGGCAGATTTTCCTGCCATAGCCGTGAATGGAAAGGGAGATGTGCTGACCAATATTTTGCAAAAATCAGCGAATGGGACCTATACGTATGATGTGAAACTCAATTTGTATACGAAGGCGAGCGATAGTTGGAAAAAGAGTTTCATTCTTCACAACGACGGAACGCAAAGCGAACACGGTTTTGTCTCCATTCGCCCTTATGCCGCTAATTCGTTTATGGTAACCTGGTTGGACGGAAGAGAAACGGTGGGGAAAGGCCATGGTGGAGGTCAAATGACATTGAGAGGCGCTTTGGTTTTTGAAGATGGGACTATCGATTATGACACCTTGTTAGATGCAAAAGTTTGCGATTGCTGTCAGACAGGTACAGCGATTGGTCCAAACGATCAAATACTCGTTGTGTATCGAGATAGGAGCGATGAGGAAATTCGTGATATATCATTAGTTCAATGGACGAAAGAAGAAGGCTGGAGCACACCTATAACTTTGGGGAATGATCAATGGAAAATTGCTGGATGTCCTGTGAATGGCCCTAGTATCGATACATTCCAAAATACGGTTGGAGTCGCCTGGTTTACCGCTGCTCGCGAGGAGGGAGAAGTACAGGTGGTCTTTTCGAAAGACGCTTCCAAGACGTTTGGGAACCCCATAAGATTGGATGCAGGTAATGCAACGGGGCGAGTCGATATAACAATGATTTCAAGCAGAGAGGCTGCGGTAATTTGGTTGGAACCCTCTGGTGAGGAAGAGGTGATACGTCTCATGAAAGTATCTGTGGATGGTACATTGGGGACTCCCATTGCTATTACAAGAACAAGTGCAGAAAGGGCCAGTGGCTTTCCACAATTGGAAAAAGTAGGAGATAAACTCATGGTTGCTTGGACCATCGTTGATGAAAAAGGCTCGCATATCGAAATGGCTTCGATAGCCACATCAGCTCTATAATTTTGAAATTATCACTTCTCATAATTGGTCATACATTTCCGGAACCGTCAACTACGGCGGCAGGAAATAGAATGATGCAATTGATTTCTTTATTTCAGGAAGCCAATTATAAAATCACATTTGCAACAACGGCAATAGCCTCAGACAAAAGCGTCGATTTGCAATCCAAAGGCATTTCGGTGATGGAAATTAAACTGAATGATGCTTCCTTCGACGAATTTATTTTTGGCCTACAGCCATCTGTGGTATTATTCGACCGTTTCATTTCGGAAGAACAATTTGGATGGCGTGTTGCTGAAAATTTGCCAACATCGCTTCGGGTTTTAGATACAGAAGATTTACATTTTTTGAGAAAAGCGAGAGAAGAGTCTGTAACTAAGGCGAAACCGTTGAACCTTTTTTCGGAAACAGCGAAAAGAGAATTAGCAAGTATTTTAAGATGTGACCTGTCTTTACTTATATCAGAGTACGAAATGCATTTGCTAACAGACACCTTTAAAATTCCTTTAGACTTATTGTTTTATTTGCCATTTTTAGTAGAACCTATTACCCAAGAACAACAAAACGAACTGCCTAGTTTTGAGAAACGAAGTGGTTTTATGACGATTGGGAATCTATTACATGCTCCAAATGTAGATTCGATACGTTACCTAAAGCAGGATATTTGGCCAGGTATCAGAGAACAACTTCCAAAAGCAGAATTGTACGTTTATGGGCACTATGCACCGCAGCAAATAATGCAGATGCACCGACCAAGCGATGGGTTTTTCATTAAAGGGTGGGCGCCTTCGGTTCATGAGGCTATGATCACAGCTAGGGTTTGTTTAGCACCTCTTAGATTTGGAGCTGGATTAAAAGGAAAACTTTTAGATGCCATGATATATGGGACTCCGGCTATCACTACGACTCTTGGCGCCGAAGGAATCTATGGGCAATTCGAACCCCCAGGTAGTGTAGAAAAGGATATACAAAACTTCGTAGATGCTGCAGTTCGCTTGCACAATGATAAAGGAGAATGGCAAGAAGCACAACAGCGAGGTTTTCAAATTCTCGATAAGCGTTTTATTTATACTTCATTTTCCAAGCCTTTTCAATCGACTATCAAAAGGCTAGGTGCAAATCTTATGGAGTACCGGCAACAACATTTTATGGGGCAACTTCTTCAGCAGCAAACTTTACAAGCGACCAAATACATGAGTAAATGGATTGAAGAGAAGAACAAAAGCAAAAACGATTAAGAAATGACTTAGATTTATTTGTAACCGAATTCAATCTCAATCGTCCTACGTATATCAATCAAATTCTATACTCATGAAAATCATCAAAACAATTTCCGTTTTATTCCTATTTATACTGGCGTCTCCTCTTGTTGAGGCGCAAAATTTAGATAAAACGGTTGACGCTATTTTATCAGAAAAATACAAAAGTGATCGACCAGGTGCTACCGCTTTAATTGCCAAAGACGGCAAGGTAATATATCGCAATGCATTTGGTATGGCGAACCTAGAACTAGGAGTTCCAATGAAACCTGAAAATGTTTTTGAAATTGGCTCCATTACCAAGCAATTTACGGCAGTTTCTATTTTGATGCTCCAAGAACAAGGAAAACTTAAAGTGACTGATCCACTTTCAAAATACATGGCAGATTATCCTGAACAAGGAAAAAACGTCAGCATTCATCAACTACTCAATCATACCTCCGGAATAAAGAGTTACACGGGTATGCCAAGTTTTATGTCGAGAGCACGAGAAGACATGACTCCAACCGAGCTTATCGATGTGTTTAAAAACGAACCAATGGATTTCGAGCCTGGAAGTGAATATGCGTATAACAATTCCGCATACATTATTTTAGGTCACATTATTGAGGTCGTTTCAGGCAAGTCCTATGCCGAATTTATTGAAGAAAATATTTTTGATAAACTCGGAATGAAAAATTCGTATTACGGAAGCCATTCAAAAATAATAAAGAATAGAGCGTATGGATATCAGCCAATAGATGGTGGATACAGGAATGCCGATTATTTAAGTCTTACACTTCCTTATGCTGCAGGTTCTATAATGTCGTGCGTGGATGATCTTTTATTATGGTCGCAAGCGATTCATAACAATACACTTATTAGTGAAAAAAGTAAAAAGCTTGCATTTACAGAAGGTAAAACGACCCAAGGTTCAAGGATTTATTATGGTTATGGCTGGAGTATTGATGAAATAAACGGCACTCCTACCATTGAACATGGAGGTGGAATTTTTGGATATACAACCTATGGTGTATATGTGCCATCAGAGAACTTATATGCGATAGTATTGACTAATACAAATGGGAATAACCCAACAGATGTAACGGTGGAAATTGCTTCACATGCCTTAGGGAAACCTTACAAGTCTGTCGCGAAGACTTCGGTTTCAGAAAAGGAAATGAAACAATGGGTAGGCGCTTACTCCTTTGATAATGATGTGAACCGTTTTATAACCTTTAAAAACGGAACCTTATATAGTCAACGTGAAGGAAGCGAAGACTTACCTCTTCTCGCATTGGGGAATAACGAATTTCAATTTGAGGGTAGTTTCACAAAGTATTTATTTGCCAAAGAGAATGGAAAACGCGTTGCCAACTTTCAATCTCGTATTCGAAATGGAAAAGGCATGGAGAGCGAACTAGCACTACCTGCAGAAAAAAAGGCTATCAGTTTAGGAGCTAGTACACTAAAGAACTATGAAGGCGTATATGAACTTCAGCCAGGTTTTGAAGTGACGGTTACGGCTTCTGGAGATCAATTATTTGCACAACCTACTGGACAACCAAAAGCTGAGTTATTTCCAGAATCGACAACAACCTTTTTCTTAAAGGTGGTTCAAGCGGAGGTTGTTTTTACTTTAAATTCCAATGGAGTTGCCGAAAGTCTTACTTTGCATCAGGGTGGGCAGAAAATGCCAGGTAAAAAGAAGAGTTAATTCTGGATATCATTTAGTTATAAATCAAAGCCACTTTTTATAAAGTGGCTTTTTTGTGACAAAACGATTCCGTTTACGTCATTAATTGGTATATTATAAAAGTGCAAAATCAAACTAACTAATTATGAAAAAATTACACTATTTGTTCTTGTTGTGTGCCTTAGTCATTCTAAGTTGTAAAAAAGAATCAACGACCAACGACTTTAGTGCTGAAATAGCAGTTATAGAAAACTCTTTGCTTCCGTCCATTGCAATTAAAGGGGATAGTATTCCGCATTTCGATCTTGAAAAGCGGATGGAAGAAATGAATCTACCCGGATTAAGCGTTGCCGTTATTAAGGATGGTCAATTGAGATGGGCCAAAGGATATGGAGTTGCTAATATTACTACAAACACCTTGGTTGATGAAAACACATTATTTCAAGCGGGATCAATTAGCAAGCCGGTGGCGGCTTTAGCTATTTTGCAATTAGCGCAGCAGGGAAAAGTAGATTTGGATACAGATGTAAATACGTATCTCAAACAATTTACAATTCCTGAAGATGGTTTTACAACCATAGAAAAAGTAACCCTTAGACGTTTACTAACGCATACAGCTGGGACAACGGTTCATGGCTTTCCTGGATATAAGCAAACGGAAAGTTTTCCATCCGATTTACAAGTTATAAAAGGAGAGGGTAATACCGATGCGGTAGTGCTGGATACCCTGCCGGGTAGTATGTGGCGTTATTCGGGTGGTGGTTATACCATCATGGAACAGGTGGTTGAAGATGTATCGGGTAAATCATTTCAAGAATATGTAGACCATAATGTGTTGGCGAAAATGGAAATGGCGAATAGTACATATTCTCAGCCTTTAAACGAGGAAAGACATTCGCAAGCAAGTGCTGCCTATGATTTTGAAGGAAATATCATTGAAGGCTATTGGAATAATTATCCAGAACAGGCCGCTGCAGGTTTGTGGACTACACCGTCTGATTTGGCTAAGTACGTTATTGAAATTCAAGAAATCAGTGCTGGAAAGGCGAATGGTGTGATATCTCAAGATATGGCTAAAGAAATGTTGACGCAGCACAAAAATGACTGGGGATTAGGACCAGTAGTTAAAAAGGCAGGTGATTCTTTAATGTTTGGACATGGAGGTAAGAATGCTGGTTTTACCAACGACATGAAAGCTTCGGTTTATCAAGGCAATGGGATTATTGTTATGACCAATGGCGATAGTGGTAATGCAATAATTGGCGAACTGGTGCGTGGGATCTCTAATTATTATGATATGGACATAATGAATACGGAAATGGTGGAGGTTTTTCCTTTTTCTGAAGAAGAACAATCGGGTTATGTTGGAATCTACAAGCTCGATCGACAAGTACCCGGAATTGGTGATTACCACGTCAAACTTATTACCGAACAAGGCAAGTTAACTCTTATTGATAGTATTGATAATCAAACGTTCGTTTTACAATCTGTTGGGGAAAACAATTTTAGAGATTTTTCTGAAGGTGAGTTCTTTGCTTTTCAAAAAGACACGACAAATATTGTAAAAAGTTTTGTTGTTAATAACCGGTTTAACTTTCAGAAAGTTAATTAGTAAGCACTACATAATTTACGATGAACGCTTCTTAGGAGGCGTTTTTTTTATAAGTGTATATCGCTTATGTACAGTAGATTAGTGGTGTAATTTAATTTTTTTGAAGAAAAAAAGTATTTTTTTTGTGATTTTTCAGAGCACTTCTTCACTAATACCATGTAATTAATTAGTAAATGCATTCTAGAGAAGCTTTTATAACCATCATTAAGGAGAACGAAGGGATTATTTATAAAATCGCACGCGTTTATACCGAGGATAGAGAAGACCAAAAAGACTTGTACCAAGAAATTGTGTATCAGTTATGGAAGTCTTTCGATTCCTTTCAAGGAAAATCCAAAGTGAGCACGTGGATGTATAGAGTGGCTCTTAATACTTCTATTGGGCATCTCAATCGACAAAAACGAAAAGGCCATTCGGTTAAAGTCGATAATCAATTGTTGAATCTGGCAGAGGAGTCGGATGATGTAATGGAAGAACGAATGCACTTATTATATAGTCATATAAAAAAGTTGAGTGTAGTAGAGAAAGGTATTATTCTTTTATATCTCGAAGGCAAGACTTATGATGAGATTGCGGCAATTACAGGATTTACCTCAAGTAATGTGGGTACCCGCTTGGGGAGAATCAAACAAAAATTAAAGACGAACATTCAAAACTAAATGATCATGGAACTAGAAGAAATGAAATCACTCTGGGAAGATATGAGTCAGCGAGTGGAGAAATTAGAATTAACAAACGAAAAGAAACTTATGGAATTAACGCAATTAAAATATAAAACAAAGTTTAGTAAACTTACTAGTTACGAAAGAAGTGGGGCAGTGGTATGTTACCTCGTAGGTCTTTTTATACTATTTAATATAACGAAATTAGATACGTGGTACTTAATGCTATGTGGTGTTTTGACGATGAGTTTTCTTTTTATTCTTCCTATCTTTTCATTAGGATCATTGCATACTATCGCTAAGATAAATTTTTCAAATAGCAGTTATAGAGATGTTCTCTCACGTTATGAAAAAGCCAAAAGAAGAACCTTGATGGTGCAAAAAATCGGAATTGCCTCAAGTTTTCTTATCATGTTTACGGCTGTTCCAGTTGCAGACAAAATTTTAAACGGCACCGATTTCTTTGAAAAAGAAATAACAACATCATTATGGGTCACAATCGCAGTAGCGATACTATTTGTAGTGCTTGTTTCTAGATGGGGCTATGGCTGGTACAAAAAAATAACCGCTTCTGCCGAGAACATTTTGGATGAATTAAATGAATAGCATTTATTCGTCCTAAAACTGAAGTATTAAAAAGCCGCCTTGATTATCAAGGCGGCTTTTTTAATTAAATTTACGTAGTTCTACCTAGTTTAAATGCCTTTATCTATTCTTAGTTTTATCCTATCAAAATCCTAATTCAGAATGTTGATTAGAAGGGAACGATAAAACATTAATTTACGTAGATGTACGTATTTTCTCTCATGAGTATTTAAATGTATATTTGTTGCACTTCCCAATTAATTGATATTCGATTTAACTCAAATATCGATGAATAAGCAAACGTTGTCAAACTTGGAACCTCACTACAAAGAGGTAGATCCATACCAGAGTAGAATAAAAGATATGATTTCTAGACAAGTTATTTCGATAACCTACTATGCCTTAGAAAATCAATCCTAGTTTTCCTCGAGCAGGTTTTTTTACAATCTTACCACGTTCGAATTGACGAAGAATAGAGAGTTTGCTAAAAATAACTTTCCATTTTCCCAAAAGCTTCTAAACAATACATTGTCTACCATATAGATAACACTTCCTCGCCCCATTCTAGATTCTCCAAACACCAATGAATTTTTCAATTTAGCTTTAGCATCTTCTCCAGAGAATCCGGCTACGCTCTCCGCATCTCCTTTAATATAACCTACGTTATATCCGTTCTCTAAGAACTGATAAGAACTACTTCCTAATTTCAAACTAAAGTAGGTGTCGTCATAACCAAAAGCCATGGGATGCGATGGATCTATTTGTACTTTATAAATACTCCCAGTGATAAAGTTTTTTACACTTTCCCTTTCTCGTTGATCATAAGGAACAAGGTTGCCTTTTTCTTCATTTTTTTCATCTCCTTTATCTGTTTTATTTCTTTTTAGGGAGAATCCATCTTTACCGGCAAAGGAACTCAAAGCTCTATCCATGGCAATTACTTTACCACCACCTCGAATCCAATCTTTAAGTTCTTTTGATCTGTTTTCATTTAAGACGCGTCCATAAAAGCCACCGGGCATTATTAAAATATCGAAGTTCTGTAGGGAGTTTCCGCTGAAGTTGTCCGTGTCAATCGATGTGAGAGGGTACTTTAGCTGAGTTTCGAAATAGTGCCATACAGCGCCATAACTCAAAGAAGATACACCATCACCTTTTAAAATAGCTATTCGATTTTTTGGAACTAATTTTATTTCGGGCGAACCAAAATCAGTGCCATTGTCTGAGAAACTTGTTGGAGAAGCATACATAGTTCGACCATGCGTATTAGCTACTTTGGTTAAGGTTTCCACAAAACTAGGGTTGTTTTTATTGTCGCTTTTGGTTACAATCAAACTTCCTTTGTTAAAAGCTTTACCATTAAAGCGTAAATCTTTTTCAGAAAAACGAACTTTAATGTCTTTTTGCAGTAATTCTGCTAAAAACGTAGCGTCATTCATGCTGTTCCAATTAAAGATGTAACCTGGTACATCAGTAACCACTTGATTGACTTGACGAACGTTGGTATTTGTTCCATTAGCGGCTACTACAGATGTACTTGCTACACAGTCCAATCCATAAGCATGCGGAACGCTCCATGCTGTAATATCGTAAGTTAACGGCTCGACTAGTTTGGCATCCGGTTCAAAAAGTGCTTTTACCATCTTCCCTTTGGGTTGTTGTGTACTTACCACCAATGCTCCATTGGTATTTATCGTTCCATTGGTGTTTTTAGAATAATTAAATCCGCTTGCCTTGCCACTTGTGCCAAATCCGTACTTAATTTCGTGTTTATCTAACAACTGGGTTAGTGCATTGATTTTATCTGGATGCCCATTGAGAACATAACTCTTGTACTTCAAATCACCATTTTGAAAGAACTTTTTAAACTCAGTATTTAAACGAGCAGCGTTTTTCGATGAAATCTCAACCGTAGAAAGTCCTGTTGTAGTGTGATGTGCCACACGATCCTTTAAGGTTAGTTCATAGCCTTCATCTGTATTTATTCCTAAGCCTGCACGTCCATGTCCAGCTTGTTCATAGGTCATACCTATTGCTCCCATAAACGTTGGGTAGGTATCTCCATAACTCGGATAGAGTAAATCGAAACGTTCTCTTGTAAAAAATAACCATCCTTCCTGATCAAAATAACGAGCGTGATTTTTACCTATCTGCACTTGAAAATCACGTTGCCAAGGGCTGATGATTTCATGATATGGTTCTGCGGCTGGGGCAAAATAATAAGGTTCATTGATACCTTGTTCATGGAAATCAACATGAATATGAGGCATCCACTTATTATAGACTTTCAATCGAGCTTGACTCTCAACTTGTGTTGCCCAAGCCCAATCTCTATTTAAGTCAAATAAATAATGATTTGGGCGTCCACCTGGCCATGGTTCATTGTGTTCGGATGCAACTTGAATGGGATTATAAGGTGTGCTTTTCACCTGATTATACCAATTAGCATATCTGTCACGACCATCTGGATTAATACATGGATCTATAATCACTATCGTATTTTCTAACCAGGCCTGTTTTTTTGTAATGAGTTCATAAACGGTACTCATCGCTGCTTCGGTTGAAGAAGCCTCGTTGCCATGCACATTATAACTTAACCAAACTACTGCAATTTCTGGCGAAGCATTTCCTGCTTCAAGCCCAGCATTTCTTAGGTGATCTTTTCGAATGTTTTCAATATTCGCAAGATTTTGAGGTGTAGATACCACTGCATACGTTAGTGGTCGACGTTCATTGGTTTTTCCATACGACGTATAGGTAACCATACTACTGTTATTCGCTACATGTTCAAAATAATTAACGACGTCAGCATGACGAGAAAATTGAGTGCCTATTTCATAACCTAAAAAATCGGCAGGAGATTGCAATTGTGCACTCATGGTTAGGGTACACAGAAGAGCTAAGGTGCTTAGAAACTTAATCATTGGTTGGATTTTAAATAAAACTGAATTGCTAAAGTACCCAAAAATCCAACAACAGAAATTCTAAAGTTTTCACAATTTATAGGAACAAAAATTATAATTCTGAATTATGCCTTATTTTTGGAATGAAGTTTTCAACCGAGTCCATGCCAAAACAGTTAGTACCCTATTCCGAAACAGGTTATTTTTCTAAACTCATTTGCGATTATATAGCGCAACAACCCGCCACCCAATCTTTTTATCACCGCTTTCCGGTATTAGAGAATTTCAAGGCGCAAATAGAAGAAAAACAAAAGCTCTTTTCAGATAGTCAACGATCGGTTTTAGCACAACAGTTAACGCGACAATATGAAGGTGTTGCTATTTCTGAAGCAACTCAAAATAATATACAAGCATTACGCAAGGATTCAACTTTTACCATTACAACGGGGCATCAACTTAATTTGTTTACGGGTCCGCTCTATTTTTTATACAAGATATTTTCGGTTATTAATCTGGCTGAAAAACTCAAAGAGGAACATCCTTCAATGAACTTCGTGCCTGTGTATTGGATGGCTACAGAAGATCATGATTTTGATGAAATTAATTATTTTAATTTAGGAGGAAAAAAAATTGCCTGGGACAGAGAAGATGGTGGCGCGGTAGGTGAATTGTCTACTGATGGTTTGGAAGCAGTATTTGAAGTGTTTCAAAATGCATTAGGTGGAAGTTTGAATGCCAATGCGTTGAAAACGCTTTTTTCAGAAGGATACCTCAAGCATGCTACGTTAACCGATGCAACACGTTATATTGCTAACGAGCTTTTTAAGGAATACGGACTTGTCATTATTGATGGTAATGATTCCGAATTAAAAAAGAGTTTTATACCATATGCAGAAAAAGAATTAACCGAAAGCGTATCGCATCAACAGGTTACACGAACGACTGCTCGACTTATAGAAGCTGGTTATAGCGAACAAGTGCATCCTAGAGAGATTAACTTGTTCTATTTAACCGAAGGCATTCGAGAACGTATCATAGAAAAGGAAGGGCAGTTTAAAGTAAACAATACGCAGATATCTTTTACTCCAGAGGGCATATCTGCGGAATTAAAGAATCATCCAGAACGGTTTTCTCCAAACGCCTTGCTTAGACCGCTTTATCAAGAAGTGATATTGCCTAATCTATGTTATGTAGGCGGGGGAGGCGAACTGGCGTATTGGTTTCAATTAAAGGATTATTTCAGTTCAGTAGAAGTGCCGTTCCCTATATTATTACTGCGTAATTCGGTTTTGTTGACACCAAAGAAGATGTTACTTAAACTTGAACGACTCGAAGTGGAAGTGGCTAGGTTGTTCCAAAAACCTACCAATTTGGCTGCAGATTTCACTAAGCAGTTATCGAAAATTGATATTGATCTTACACCACAAAAAAATCACCTTCGTGAGCAATTTAAAGGAATGTACGATCTCGCCAAAAAAACCGATGCTTCTTTTCTAGGTGCGGTTGAGGCTCAAGAAAAGAAACAAATTAAAGGTTTAAACAACTTAGAAAAAAGATTGCTCAAGGCTCAGAAGCGAAAGTTAAAAGATCAATTAACTCGGCTTGCGCTTATACAAGAGAATTTATTCCCTAAAGGAAGTTTGCAAGAGCGATCTGTGAACTTTTCCAATTTCTATCTAGAATATGGTGCAGATCTCCTATCAGAACTAAAGAATAATTTAGATCCCTTAGGGCAAGAGTTTACCATCATCGAATTGTAAACATTTCGGAAAAAATACCCATCAAAATTATTTTTTAGATTATTTTTGCGGATGCAAAACAACGTCCTTATTCTTGATTTTGGATCGCAATACACACAACTAATCGCCAGACGTGTGAGAGAGTTGAATATCTACTGCGAAATCCATCCTTATCACAAAGTTCCAGAAGATTTATCCACCTTTAAAGCCGTTATTTTATCCGGTAGCCCGTTATCGGTTCGCGCCGAGGATGCTGCGCATCCAGACCTTTCTAAAATAAAAGGTCACAAACCACTTTTAGGGGTTTGTTACGGCGCACAGTATCTAGCACATTTTAATGGAGGAGAGGTTAAGCCTTCGAACCTTAGAGAATATGGTAGAGCAAATTTGTCTACGATTCACGATCACGACGATCTTTTTGCTGGAATTGCTGAAGATACTCAAGTTTGGATGAGCCATAGTGATACCATAGATAGCCTTCCAACCAACGGTGTTAGGCTTGCCAGTACAAACGATGTTTTAAATGCTGCGTATCGAATTGAAGGAGAAGATACCTTTGCAATTCAATTTCATCCAGAAGTATATCATACGACAGATGGAAAGCAGTTGTTGCATAATTTTTTAATTGAAATTGCAGGAGTAAATCCGTCATGGACGCCTGCTGCTTTTGTAGATAGTACAGTTGCAGAATTAAAAGCGAAAGTAGGCGATGGCAAAGTAGTTTTAGGCTTAAGTGGTGGTGTAGATTCTACAGTAGCGGCGGTTCTATTGCATCAGGCGATTGGAGAGAATCTCTATTGTATTTTTGTCAATAATGGGTTGCTTCGCAAAAACGAATTTAACAGCGTACTTGATCAGTACAAGCATATGGGCTTGAATGTAAAAGGAGTGGATGCTTCGGCACGTTTCTTGAAAGCATTAGAAGGAGAAAGTGATCCTGAAGGAAAACGAAAGGCAATTGGACGTGTATTTATAGAAGTTTTTGATGATGAAGCGACTTCTATTCAGGGAGTGGATTGGCTAGCGCAAGGAACGATTTATCCAGATGTCATCGAGAGTGTGTCTGTAAATGGTCCTTCCGTAACCATTAAATCGCACCATAATGTGGGTGGGTTGCCAGATTTTATGAAGTTAAAAATCGTGGAGCCGCTTCGAATGCTCTTCAAGGATGAAGTGCGAAGAGTAGGAGCGCAATTAGGGATCGATAAAGAATTATTAGGAAGACATCCGTTCCCTGGACCAGGATTAGCAATACGGATTCTTGGTGATATCACCGAAGAAAAAGTTCGTATATTACAAGAGGTTGATGCAATTTTTATTGCTGGATTAAAGAAGTGGGAATTATACGATAAAGTATGGCAGGCAGGAGCTATACTGCTGCCAGTTCAGAGTGTTGGTGTCATGGGAGATGAGCGTACCTACGAAAAAGTAGTGGCGCTTCGTGCCGTAGAGAGCACCGATGGAATGACCGCAGATTGGGTAAACTTGCCATATGAGTTTTTGCAAGAAACGTCCAATAATATAATCAACCGTGTGAAAGGAGTAAATCGTGTTGTGTACGATATTAGTAGTAAACCTCCTGCCACGATCGAATGGGAATAAGAAATGCATTAAGTATGCGTTACTAAATAATACGAATACAACAAAAACAACAAAGTGAAATATTTCCTCATCTGTACCTCGTTTCTCTTTTGGTCGTGCGTAAGTTACGCCGAAGGCCCCACTCAAGAGAAATACCGTAGCCATCGCGTAGTGAAAGGCGAAACGGTTTACAGCATCGCTCAAAAATATGGGGTTACGCAAGAAGCTATTTATACACTCAATCCAGATGCTCGGTCCGGAGTAAATGAAGATAAGCTCCTTATTATTCCATCAAGTGATTTAATTAATGCCGGTTCTTCAGAGATTAAATTTAAAAAGCATCGCGTACGTCGAAAAGAAACTTTATACAGTATTTCTAAGAAATATAATGTGAGTGAAGATGATATAAAGCGATATAATAAGTTTCTGTATGCCAAAGAATTGAGGAAAGGCGATAGATTGCAAATTCCTATCGGATTAAAACCTCCTAAAGAGACAACAACAACTCAAGTAGTTGAGGTGAGCACCGAAAGCAAAGGTGCTACTCACACTGTTTTACCAAAAGAAACTAAATACGGCATAGCCCGGAAATACGGAATTTCTATATCTGAATTGGAATCGTTAAATCCCAATCTGGCAGAAAACCTACCTATTGGTGCTGTTCTTAATGTACCTGAATCTATCGTTGTGGATGAAGCCGTAATTGAAGACGAAAAGTTTGGCTTTTATGAAGTACAACCTAAAGAAGGCTTTTACCGTTTAAAAGTAAAACTCGGTCTTACCGAAGACGAAATCGTTTCCTTAAACCCTTACGCAATAGAAGGTTTGAAAGCGGGAATGATATTGAAAGTACCTAAATCGGCTGGTAGTGTAGTTCTTTCGGAAGATACGGTTGCGACAACCAATTTAGAAAATAATATTACCAACACGGCAACTAAGAAAATTGCTTTAATGTTGCCCTTTCAATTGCCAAAGTTCGAGAACGACAGTACCGATATACGCGATGAAGTACTTAAATCTAGACGGAGTAATGCGATTCGCGTTTCACTAGATTTTTACAGTGGTGTGCTTATGGCGACGCAGTTCGCTAAAGATAAAGGTATTTCGGTAGATTTAGAAGTGTTTGATACGGAAGCAAGTAGCAAGAAGGTTAATTCAATTCTTTCAACCAGTTATTTCGATCAAGTCGACGCGGTGATAGGACCTTTGTTGCAACGTAATGTGGAACGTGTTTCCAGTGAATTGAAAAGTTCAAGTACACCCGTTTTCTCTCCACTGAGCAATCGTGACATTAAAATGACTTCCAACTTGTTTCAAACTCTACCTACCAACGCAATGTTAGAAAATGCGATGCTCTCTTTTTTAAAGGAGCAAAGTGAAGGCAAGCATATTGTGGTGATATCCGATGCGAAAACCGCAGCTAAAAAAGCAAAACTATTGAGTGCATTACCGGGAGCGACCGCTATTATGCCAAGGGAAAAAGGATTTTTGTATGTTGTGGATATTGACAAAGTGATGAACAAAACTGGAAAGGAGAATTGGGTAATTCTCGAATCTTCCGACCCTGTTTTGGTAAGTAATGTGGTTGGATTGTTAAATGGTATGCCACCAGAATATAAAATTCGTTTGTTTACGCTGGACAAAGGTGATGTATATGATTTCGATGATATTTCTAATATGCATTTGGCTAGGCTCAATTTTACGTTCCCTTCGGTAAGCAAAAGTTATGATTACTCTAAGAAAGATGCTTTTTTAGTGAGTTATAAAAATGAATATGGAGTTTTACCAAATAAATATGCGGTGCGAGGTTTTGATCTTACGTACGACATACTCTTAAGACTTGCTTCCGCTGATGATATGTACGATGCTTCTAGTACAGATCTAGAAACCGAATATGTTGAGAATAAGTTTAGATATTCTAAAAAGATGTTTTCAGGATATCAAAACAATGCATTATATATTATAAAATACAACGAAAACCTTCAATTTGAAGTCGTAGAAAAATGAGTACATCAAAAGTAACTTACCTAGGCAACCTTCGAACCGAATGTGAACATTTAAAATCTGGTTCGAGCTACATCACGGATGCGCCTACGGATAACAATGGAAAAGGTGAAGCATTTTCACCTACCGACACGGTTGCAACCGGTCTAGCCAATTGTATGCTCACTGTAATGGGAATTAAAGCTAGAAATCTAGATGTTCAATTAGATGGAAGTACTGCCTTAGTTACGAAAACAATGGCTTCAAATCCGAGGCGTATCTCGCAAATAGATGTGACTTTAGAACTTCCTGCTAATGTTTCAAGTAAAAATCAGAAGATACTAGAAAACACAGCCAATACATGTCCAGTGCATCATAGCTTACATCCTGATATTGTAAAAAACATTGTATTTGACTGGAAATAATTGTTTTTGTAACTTCGCAACGGTTTTTAACCGCCTCAAATAATTGAAAAACATACAATAAGCCCCCAAAAACCTACGTTATTTTCCTATGAATTTTTATCGACTGACCTCAATTTTTGCTGTTTTAGCATTGACTTCTTTTGTGTCTCCTCAATCCAATGAGAAAGAAAAATTACAATGGAATGAAGACCGTAAACTTACATGGGCCGACTTTAAAGGAGAGCCTAAAGGATGGGAGGATTATGTAGCCAGTACCAATAGTGGGATTTCATTTTCGTATTCGTATCGAGTAGTTGATGGAGAATTGGACCTTACCTATACAATTAAAACCAACTTTTATCCGAATCTTTCTTGGTTCGTGCCAAATCATGTAGATGATTATATTCTGCGTCACGAACAGGCTCATTTTGATGTTTCAGAATTACATGCTCGGAAGTTGCGTAAGCGTTTGTCGGAAACTCGTTTTTCGCTTTATCCTAAAACGGAAATAGAGAACATATACCGCTATATTGAAGAAGAACGCCAAGCAATGCAAGAGCAGTTTGATTTAGAAAGTGACCACTCCAAAATTAAAAGTGGTGAAAAGAAATGGGAGGCCTTTATTTCTGAAGAGTTAGCAAGGTACGCTCAGTGGAAGTAAACCCAAATAATAATCATTTAGTTGAGCTGGCTAATTATCGAATGCCTTTCGGTAAGTATAAAGATACCCTCTTAGTTAACATTCCTGAAAACTATTACACGTGGTTCAGACAGAAAGGATGGCCTCAAGGGAAGTTGGGTCGTTTAATGCAAGAAATGCATGAAATTAAAGTCAACGGTTTAGAGTCCATTTTGAAACCGCTAATTAAGAAAAGACGATCTTATTAGTACCGTAATGCAATTACTCGTCCATTTATAGAAAGAGACGAAAATTCAAAGTTTCTTTTAATCCAAGTCATGCTTGATTCAGTATATAAAAATACATGCGTTGGATCTCTTTGATAATACCAATTTGCAAAATTAATTTCTTCAGTGAGCAAATGCGTCATACACAACAATAATCCACCTGGCTTTATTAGTTTTTTTAGTTTTTGAAATTCTTCGCGCGGATCTCTAAAATGTTCGATGACTTCACAACATATGATATAGTCGTACGATGCCTCTAAAACTGTGTCATCAGGGTGAAAGAAGGGATCCCATAAATAAACTTTGTAGTGTTTTTGGTTCAGAAGTTTTGCGAGAAAGGGACCAGTTCCAGCTCCGTAGTCCAGTCCAATGTCATTGGCATTGCATTGGTCTAATACAGCCGTTAGCAATGGAGTAACAAACTCTTGGTACCCACTATCATTTATATTGTTATCGTGCTTTAAATAGCGCTGTTTCTCGTCTTCTAAAGAAAGATGAAACTTTGGGTGTCGAAACACAGAATTACACGTTGCGCAGTTTATAAATTCTGAGTTATCTGTGCGCACTTTAGTCTTTGACTCTAGACAAAGTGGGCATTGAACAGGCATTTAAATTGAACTATTTTCTTAAGGATCTAATTTTCTTCAGTTTTGCCTTCCAAACTTCTAGCTGTTCTTTATGTCTAGCAATATTCTTATGAACATCTCGAACAAGCGGGTTGTCGTCGGCAACATGCTGAAAGAACCCTAGGTTGTTCTCAAGTTGTCGAATTTCATCCTTAGACTCTCCAATTTTTTTGGTAATAAAAAATTCTTCATTGAGTAATTTACGCTCATCTTCTTGAGATACCATGGCGTCCAATTTATTTTCAAATCGGATCATTTCGGCCTCTTGTTTATCTAAGTTAAGCTTACCAAACAGTCCGTCCAATATTTTATTGAATTTACGATCGATGTTTCTTTTATTAAATGGTACCCTGCCAATGTTTTTCCATTCGGTAATTTTTTCCTTGATTACCACAAGATCGTCGGCTGTGTTTCCTGTGAGCTCTAATTTGCTTACAGTTTCTAATAGCCCTTCTTTCGCCTTGAAGTGCTCCATTTCTTCTTTGTTCGCTTCATTGCGCTGTGCATTAATGCGATTGAAATAATAGTTACAGGCTTCTTTGAATTCTTTCCAAATTTTGTCACTGTCCTTTCTAGGTACATGACCAATTTTTTTCCAATCCGTTTGAATTTTTTTCATCAAAGGAGTAACAACTTCAAAATCATCACTGTCTTTATTTTCTTCTGCTATCTTAATGAGCTCTCTCTTCTTTTCTAAATTAACAAACTGCTCTTTTTTCTGATTTTTATAGAAGGCATTTTTCTCTCGGTTGAAATTACGAGTGGCCTCCTTAAATTCATTCCAAATTTCTTTGTTCTTAGCTTTCGGCACTCGACCTAATTCGAAATATGTATCACGTAATTTTTGGATCTCCTTGATGACTTGTTGCCAACCTTGATGACTAGGTTTAGCCTCACTTGCCTTTTGTCTTATTTGAGAGATTAATTCTTTCTTTTGGGTATAATTGGTTTCAAATTCTTCCTCTTGTTGTTCTACATACTCTTGTCGCTTGTCATGTATAACTTTAGTCGCAGCACTAAATTTCTCCCATACATCTTCACGATATTCCTTGGCAACCGGACCAACGTCCTCTTTCCACATCTTATGCAAAAGTTGTAACTCTCTAAAAGCTTTACCTAAATTTTCTTCTTGACCTAATTCTTCAGCGCGACCGATTAACTTTAATTTTTGCTCTAAGTTATGCTTGAAATCTAGGTCTCGGAACTCGCGATTGAGGTGCAAGAAATCATAAAAATTCTCGACATGGTGACGGTAGGTATTCCAAACGATATTGTATTTATCTCTTGGAATCGCTCCGGCTTCATGCCATTTTTCTTGAATTTCTTTGAAGTGTTTGTAGGTTGAATTTATGTTCTCCTCGGCATTCAACAATCCTTTTAATTCTTCAACTAATTCTAAACGCTTGTTTAAATTAGCCTGTAAATCTTTCTTGAGATTTGCATAATAGGCATTGCGTTTTTCCTTGTATTCAAAATACAAAGAATTGAATTCTTTTTTAATTGGAGTGGAGTGATGAAAGTCAATTACATTACCTCCTTGGGCAATAAACTCTTCTTTTTTCTGCGCTACTTCTTCCGTAAACTGAGCATTGAATTCATTTTTAATTTCTTCAACGTCATGTTTGAGATCTTTAACATTACCGTTTTTAAGAAGGTTACGAAGCTCATTAATCAATTCTGATTTGGATAGGGAATGATAGTCCTTTTGAGCTTTCTCTTCCGCAACTTCCTCTATTTCTTCTTCGTCTGAAGAGATTACCTCTTCCAAATCTTCAGAAGCCGTTGTGGTTCCCTCCAGTTCAGGCGTCTCGTCATTTTTTTCTTTTACAGGCTCGATGGCCCCAGTATCTGTATCAAGAGTTTCCTGAGAAGCGTTGTTCGCATCGTTTTCTTCTCCCGCTGGAGTGGGAAGTGCTTTTTCGTCTGACATTTTTTTCAATGTTAAGGTTCGTAAACGTAGAACGTTCAAGATACTAACAACCCTTCACATGGCAAAGAAAGAAATGTATTTTTGGTTGGCTTTTAGGATTTCCAGATGGTCCATGCCTTTTTGGCTTGGTATTCTAGCATTTTAAGTCCGTTGCTAATACGGGCACCTTTCGCAAATCCAAATTTTAAAAACTCGGTTTGTCGAGGATTGTAGATCAGATCGAATAGAACATGATCTGAAGTTAAAAAGTGGTACGGTAAATCTGGATATTCATGAACGTTAGGGTGCGTACCTAAAGGTGTACAATTCACAATAAGATAATGACTTTGCATTACTTCTTTGGTAACTTCGTCGTATGTGATTGTGGAATCTGATTTTGTACGGGAGACCATTTTGTAATTAAATTGCATCGCATCTAAAACGTAAGCAATGGCTTTCGATGCGCCACCTGTCCCAAGAATAAGAGCTGTTTTATCTGCTATAGGTAAATAGTCTGCTAAGGCCTTTGCGAAACCGTAATGATCTGTATTATAGCCTATAAGTTTGCCATCTCTGCCAAATTTAATCGTATTTACGGCACCTATTTTTTGGGCTTCTTTATCTATTCGATGCAAGTGCGAAATAATATCTTCCTTGAACGGAATAGTTACATTAAGTCCTTTTAACTCGGAGTTGGCCGCAAGAATTTCATTGAACTTTTCGATACACTCAATGTCAAAATTTTCGTAGGTGTCATTTCTATTTTCTTGCTCGAATTTTACACTGAAAAATGTTTTTGAAAAAGAGTAGGTTATATTTTTACCTATTAGTCCGTATTTAGCCATTTTGGGAATATTTCAATTTCTGATACCAGTCTAAACTCAGTACAATTAGTATACCAACAAAAATAAAAAGAATACCCATACCAGTTTCGAACGAAAATTCTGATGGGATGTATCGGTCATATCCTACAAGAATTTCTTGTCCGTTCGCATCGAGGGCGATATTTCCCGTACTATCTAATTCGTGTACTTTGCTTTTCCACGGCCATACAACTCCCAAGGAACCTGTTATAAATCCTATAATTACAGCGAAAGTTGCTTTTTTATATCGTTTCAATAAATATCCCAAAAAGTGCGATAGGGATACCAATCCAGTAATTGAACCTAAAGCAAAAACTCCCAAAATAGTTAAGAGTTCTATTTGTGTTGGATCGTGGGCAAAAGAAAAGTCCCAACGAATAATATGTGTTATGGCGTTATAAAGAGCGTTAACAGAATCGACCAGCAGGAGCACGTAGTTGCCAAGTAAGATAAGTATAAATGAACCAGATAAACCAGGAAGGGTCATTCCACTTACGCCTATAATTCCACAGAAAAAAACAAAGAATAGATTCGAGTTTTGTTTAGCAGGTTCTAAGAAGCTTATACTTACACCTATTATGATTCCGCATAGAAGATACGCCAAATAAGTTCGATTCCACTTTCCAAAATCTTTTGCGACATAATAAATGGAACCTATTATCATTCCAAAAAACGTACTCCAAACAAATAACTCATAATGCATCAAAAAATAGTCTAGAAGCAGAGATACACTGAAGTAGCTAATGACCATTCCAAAGATAAGTAGGCCTAGAAAGCGACCATTAATATAAGTCCAGAAACTTTTAAAACGCCCATTGACCAATAATCGTAAAGCTTTTCCATTTACCTTTTGAAGCGAATAAATAAACTCCTCGTAAAAACCAGCCACAAAGGCAACCATACCTCCAGAAACACCAGGAACCTTGTTGGCAGCTCCCATGCCCAAACCCTTGAGGATCAACCATAATTTGTCACTAAGCGTTCGTGTAGGGTTCATTTAGGTCGCTCTTTTTTGTATAGCTAAACGTTCTAGTAAGAAAATGCTTAAAAACCCAAGTACCACAAAAAGTAATGCAGACATCATTAATGGTTCTCCTTCAAATTGACCGGGCAAAACACTATGGTCAATAAATGGAACCGATTCGCCATGACTATCTATACGATACGAATCTACTTTTTTCCAGGGCCATATTTTGTTAAGTGCTCCTATCATAAAACCAGTAAGCACGGCAAGTGTTGTATTTTTATGATTAGCGAACATCCAATTGAGGACACGCGAAAAAGTCTTTAAACCGACCAAGGCTCCAATGGAAAAAACAATCATTTCTAAGATAGATTTTTTAAAGAGGTCGAAGTTTAAAGAAGTAATACTTTCAATAAAATTGGAGATGGTTCCTACCACTATGGCGTAAGCTCCCAAAAGGAGTAAAATAAATGCGCCAGAAATACCAGGCAAGATCATCGCTATGATAGCGATAAACCCAGCAAAAAATAAAAAAAACAAACTGTTAGAAGCACCAAGCGGATTGGCAATTGTGATAAAGTAAGATAGTGCAATGGCAAGGACTAAAGCAAGAACGGCCTTCATATTCCAGCGCGTAATTTGCCGGCCAACATACAAGATGCTGGCAATAACTAAACCAAAGAAAAATGACCAAACTTCAATAGGATAGGCTTCTAATAACCAGGTGATCAATTTGGCTAAAGAAAGTATACTGATCGCAATTCCTAAAAATAAGGCGAGTAAAAAGGAAAGATTATAAGTCTTCCAGGCAGTTTTAAAACCTTCTTTTTTCCAGTGTTTAAAAAAACCGAAATCGAGTTGATGAATTGTCGTAATTAATTCTTCATAAATACCAGAAATAAATGCGATTGTCCCACCAGAAACTCCGGGAACAACATCGGCCGCACCCATTGCTATTCCTTTTAAACTAATTACTAAATACTGTAAAAATGATCTTGATGGCATAAATGTTTGGTGAAGTTATCCCAACTATAATTTTGGGATAAATGGCTTCATCAAAAATACAATTTTAAACCGAAGGATTTTTATGCTTTTCAACAATTTGTTGTACCTCTAAGTTTTCTGAAACATCAGGAAATAGCTCCTCTATAATGATGTAGAATTCAGGCTCCAGCTTTAAACCATTTTTTAAGTGAAACACTCCTTTATTATTTTCTCCTTGTTGGAAATACAATCCAGATAAGCGAAATTCAATCTCGGCACTTTCTGAATAAAATTCACTTGCTTGATACAAATTGTTGATAGCCGCTTGAAATTCACCTAGGTGCATCAAAATATCACATCTAGTGAGCCACGTTTCTAATTCATAATTCCCTAATTCTAGGGCTCTTCTATATCCGTGTTCGGCTTCTTCAAATAAATTTAAACGGTTATTTATTTTTGCATATCGTTTCCAATACAACACGTTTTCGCTATCAATATTAATGGCTTTGTCGATATAATACAGTGCCTTTTGATAGTTCTTTTTTCTGAAGTAGAAATCAGTGATCGCGATCCAACCCTTGTCCAGTAATCCATCTTCCTCCACGCATTTATTGAAAAATTGTAGCGCCAAATCATCGTCTCCAAGCTTTTCATGACATTTACCAATTCGCAGAAGGGCAAAAGAAGTGGGATCGTCAATGCCCAGCGTAATAGTGTAACTTTCGATGGCTTCTTGATAACGATCTAGCTTTTCTAGGACTTTTCCTTTTTCTAAATACGCACCAATAAAACGATCATCACTTATGATAGCGAAATCGTACGATGCCAAGGCCTTTTTATATTCTTTTAAAACTGCATATTGTTTACCTACTTGATGCCAGGCAACTTCGCAGTACGGATTTTTATTGAGGAAGTCATTCAGATAATCAATGGCGGCCTCATGTTGTTCAAGAAAATCGAAACAATAGATGATATTGTACAAGGCTGAATAATCTTGCTCGTCACGTTCTAAACATTTCATGAAGTAATACTTGGCATTCTCAAAATCCTCTAAAAACAGGTATTCCATTCCTAAGAGAGAGAGAACGTCAGCTTCGTCTGTCGTAATCTCTAACGCACTTTCTAAGAGCTTAATCGCTTTTAGGTGCTCATCACGACGTGAGAATATATTCGCTTTTTGGATAAAGATCTCTTCATTTGATTTTTCTATTTGATAGAGTTCATCCAATAAGCGTTCTGCGGTATCTAATTCATTTTCAAAAATGAACATTTCAACCATGAACAACTTCAAGTTCGTCGAAGTAGGGTGCTGTTCTAGCCCCATCTTCGTCGCCTTTTTTGCCAACGCGATTTTTCCGTTTTCCAAATAATATTGTATTATCTCCTCGAACTCTTCAGAGTCGAAGAAATACACACTATTAGTCTTTAACATGGATTCGAAACGGGAAAGCGAGAAATTACTATTTTCGTTAGGATTCAATTGCATACGCAAGTGTTTAACGGTTTCATCTATTTTAAAGATACTAATGTATTGTTGTGTTCAATAGTTGTGCCGCTATTGTTGTTAACGATGTTATTAACAAGGATTTGACAGGTGAAGTAGTCTGAAATGCGTTATGAAAAGAAAGGCGTTAAATTGCTGTAATTTAGCAATGTAAGGTGTGTGGCTGCGGAAAAATAAGTGGTAAATTTATTCTTTATTGTTTGCCGCAACTTTGTCAAGTACTCGAGTCAAAATGGCACATCCTTCTTTTATTTCATACTCCGAAATGGTCAAAGGGGGAGTAATTCGAATCGCTCGAGGTTCAAAAAGGAGCCAAAAAAGGATCAGACCTTCCTCTTTACACGCTAAGATCACTTCGGAAGCAATATCCGCATGAACTACTATCACCGCGAGCATAAGTCCTTTACCTCTTACTTCCTTGATGAGCGAATGTTTCAACAGACTTCTAAAAAGCGCTTCTTTTTCTTTTGTTTGGGCGATTATATCAGTTTCAGTAAGTTCTTGAAGTGTTGCCAAAGCCGCTGAAGCAATAACTGGATTGCCACCAAACGTAGTGATATGCCCTAATTTAGGTCGATCTTGTAATAGTGCCATCAATTCGTGAGAAGCAGTAAACGCCCCTATAGGTAGCCCTCCACCCATTCCTTTTCCCATGACCAAGATGTCTGGAATTACGTTATATTGTTCGAAGCCAAAGAGGCTTCCTGTTCGACCAAAACCTGGTTGAATTTCATCCAAAATCAAAAGGGCACCCATTTCTTCGCATCGCTTTTTTACTTTTAAAAGGTAATCGTCTTTTGGAAGAATAAACCCGGCACCTCCTTGAATGGTTTCAAGAATAACAGCTGCTGTTTTTTTGGTTATTTGGGATAAATCAACTTCCGAATTAAATGAAATTGCTCTGCATTTTGGGAGCAGAGGTGCAAATGGTGTCTTGCGCTCTTCGTATCCCATCACACTTAGTGCACCCATAGTATTGCCATGATATGCATGATGTGCATACAATAATTCTTCTCGCCCGGTAGCTCGTCTCGCTAACTTTAGTGCCCCTTCTATAGCTTCGGTACCACTATTTACTAGATATGTCGTGTCTAAAGAATCTGGAAGATGCTGAGCTAATAACTTCGCTAAGGCAACTGCCGGTTGCTGAATGTACTCACCATACACCATAACATGCGCATAGCTTTCCATCTGTTTTTGTACGGCATTTACAACTCTTGGATGGCAATGTCCTAAACTACATGCTGAAACTCCCGCCACAAAATCCAGATGCGCCTTACCATGCGTATCGTAGATGTAACTTCCCTTTGCCGAAGCAACTTCCATAGCTAACGGGTGAGGCGTGGTTTGCGCTTGGTATGTAAAAAAGTCTTTCTGCATATTCATTGTCTGAAAGTTAATCAAATAAAACTGACTTAATTATCTTTCTTTTTCTTCAGGAAATCGGGAGGAGTTTGAATTCGCTGTTGAATGCTGTCACCTTTCTTGGTTAGCGGTAACGGATCGTCTTTTCGAGGAAGTACGTCTTTCGGACTTAATTTTGAATTTTCTGGCAACTCTAGTTCTTCTTCGGGAACTTCATCAAAGAAAGTACCTTCATCATCCGGCAGCGGTATTCCTTTTATTTTAGGAAGTATAGGAGCAGGTTTGTCTTTAAATAAATCTTCTTTACTAAAGAGACGTTCTTCACCACGCCATTCAAAGTCAGGTAAAAAACGGACATTTTCTGGAAACTTGGAAGGAGGATATATCTTGCCCGGAACCTGTTTAATAAAACGAATCCCTTTTATTTGTTGATTTTGTAAATACATCTGCAACGAACTGGAAGTTGTAGCATTAATTCCTACCAACTCTTGGTTTTCATCTCGATTGTAAAAAATAACTTGCGTATTCTTTATAATATTTACGGTATCTAACTCATTGTTTGTAAACAAACCAATAAGTCGTTCTCCTTTTACTTGATTGTAAGCGTTGTCTTCTAATGTATCTTTCTGAATAAGAAATGCATTGTTAAAGACTTTTAAACTATCTAATTCGTCGGTAAGCTTGTTATTTATGAGATGTATAGTGTCACCAACCATCTGACTTTCCCCGCTCCATAAAACGGGTCGACGTAGCATTTTGGTAATGCCTACCTTTTGGTCAACATATATGGAATCACATTTCCCACTGGTTGGATCTTCACCAGGAAGCCCTTTTTTAAACATTCGAGCTCTGTAAAAACCTTTTATAATTCTATGTTCCGGCTTTCCAGTCACCTGCAGTGTATCTGCATGTACGTATACTGAATCATTATCGCGTAAGGTCACTGCAACTGCTCTTTTAGTAATATAAACAGAATCCTTGGCTCTGTATACTTCCGCATAATGACCGCGAATAATACTTTTGTTTAAGGTATCTAATACCTTAATATTATTGGTGGCAGAAGCAAAGCTGTTGTTTCTATCAAAATAAATACTGTCTCCAAATAGAATTCGATTGTCGTAATCGATACGAGAATTTTTTACGAAATAGCCTGTATCGCCTCGAGTGTCGTAATATCCCCGTTCGCAATATACCGTACTGGTTTCGCTAACAATAGTAGACTTACCATATAAATAAGCGCCTCCCGTTTCGGAATAGAAATCCAATTGTGGAGAGTTAACGGTATATTTTGGATTAACAATTTTGACATTGGACAGGAACTGATATTTTTTGGTAGTGGCGTAGTAGCGTCCTATTCTACTTGTTAGGGTACTCGCTGTGTCGACAACAGTCCCGCCACTTCGATAATATGCTTGCTGCTTAATTCGGTCGAAGTAAAGGGTGTCGGTACGCAAGGTGGTTTTGGGTTCTGTAAGCACCACATCACCACTGGCAAAAGCGAAGGAAGTATTTCCATTGTACTCCCCGTATTTACTGTTCATAGATACGGTGTCACCTTGGGTAATACGCACATTACCATAAGCCTTTACAAAATTCTCATTAAGGTATACATAGGCTTGGTCGCACCACATCTCAACTCCCTCATGGACAATATATACTTGTCCTGTATTGTCTTTGGTGTAGATAACTGCATCCGGGAATTCAGGTTTTTTCTCTAAGTATCCAGATTGGACAGATACTTTAGCCTTTTCTGTAGTTTCTTGGGCAATAGAGTAGGAACCTAGTAAAAGAAAGAAAGCTAATATGTATGGAGCTAGCTTCAAGACGAATAGATTAGATTTAAATGAATGAACAGCCAATCAGGTAACATTGTTTGCAAACTGGCTCAAAAATACATATTTGCAGGACATTACTAAGTATTCAAATGATAATGTTATACTAAAACCCTAACATCGGTTAAGATAACTTTGAAACAAGGTTGATTTATTATCTATGAATTGTTTGCGTTCGGTCAGGACCAACAGAGACTATTTTTATAGGTATTTCTAATTCCTTTTCCAAAAAGTCGATATACTCATTCAATTCTTTTGGGAACTCTGAGGGGTCGCTCATTTTTGTTAAATCTTCCTTCCATCCTTTCATTTTGGAATATACCGGCGTTACATTCTCTGGTTCGATATTATAGGGTAGGTGTTCGATTGTTTCTCCGTTATATTGGTAAGCAGTACATACGTTTAAACTATCAAATCCGCTTAAAACATCCCCTTTCATCATCATGAGCTGAGTTACCCCATTCACTTCACACGTATATTTTAAAGCTACTAAATCTAACCATCCACATCGTCGAGGCCTCCCTGTCACGGCGCCAAACTCGTCTCCAATTTTGGCCATTTTTTCTCCTACTTTGTCAAACAGTTCGGTAGGGAAAGGACCAGAACCAACGCGGGTCGTATAGGCTTTAAAGATTCCATAGACTTCATTTATGCGTCTTGGTGCAATACCTAAACCGGTACATGCTCCTGCAGCAGTTGTATTCGAAGAGGTCACAAACGGATAGGTTCCAAAGTCGATGTCAAGCAATGAACCTTGAGCTCCTTCGGCTAAGATCGTTTTACCATCTTTTAGGGCTTGTCGTAGGTACTCTTCACTATCTATAAACTTGAGTGATTTTAATACTTCGATTGCTTCAAAAAATTCAGCTTCCATTTCGGCTAAATCATATTGAATATCCACATTGTAAAATGCGATCATTGCTTCATGCTTGTTTGCCAAAGCTCGGTATTTCTCTTTCCAGCCATCCAATTCGATATCTCCAACTCGAATTCCATTACGACCAGTTTTGTCCATATACGTAGGTCCAATACCTTTTAGCGTTGAACCAATTTTGGCTTTTCCTTTGGAAGCTTCACTGGCAGCATCCAGTAAACGATGTGTAGGAAGGATGAGGTGGGCTTTTCTCGAAATGAGCATTTTTGCTCGATAATCGATATCAAATTGATCCAAACCTTCTAGCTCTTTTGAAAAAACTACAGGGTCGATCACGACACCATTTCCAATCAGGTTGATCGCCTTGTCATGAAAAATTCCAGAAGGAATCGTTCTTAAAACGTGCTTTATACCGTCGAACTCTAATGTATGGCCCGCATTAGGTCCACCTTGAAAGCGAGCAATAATATCGTAGTTCTTAGTTAAAACATCTACAATTTTTCCTTTCCCTTCGTCGCCCCATTGGAGCCCTAGTAGCAAATCTACTGCCATAATGTGTTATTGATTTTCTTGTGTCGGTTGGTTTTTTCGGTTTCCGTAAAAATACAAGGAGTGATTTGTAATTTCAATGTCGAAAACTTCTTCGATGGTTTTTTTGATAGATTGAATGCGCGGATCGCAAAACTCAATCACTTCGCCATTAGATAGAATAACGTGATCGTGTTGTTTGTCGAAATAAGATTTTTCGTAATGGGCTTGGTTTTGACCAAATTGATGCTTTCTAACCAAACCGCATTCCAATAAGAGTTCGATAGTGTTGTACAAGGTCGCACGGCTCACTCTGTAATTCTTGTTCTTCATATTAATATACAAAGACTCGATATCGAAGTGATCTTCATGATCGTAGATCTCTTGAAGTATAGCGTAGCGCTCTGGTGTTTTACGGTGTCCTTTTTCTTCTAAAAAACCTGTAAACACGTTTTTTACAATCGACTGATTATTGGTATCTGTAGTGGCACTCATAATAAGAGAGCAAAGTTAGGGATTTTTAAAGTCTTGACACTTTATCAATTCCGTTTATTTTTTTGATGTTTTTAACCAAATTATCAAGAATGCTTTTGTTTTTAACCACAACGATGATTTTACCTGTAAAAGTGCCATCATCAGTATCGAAGTGAACACTCTTCATATCGATATGTAGATTGTTCGAAATAACTCGTGTTACTTCGTTCACGAGCCCAATAGTATCTATTCCAGATATCAGTAATTCGGCTTTAAATTCCTGTTGCGTAGAATCAATCCACTTGGCTGGCATGATGCGATAACCATAATTACTTTGTAATTGTAAAGCATTAGGGCAATTGTTTTTATGTACTTTGATGCCCTCGTTTACCGTGGTGAAACCAAATACTGGGTCACCCGGAATTGGATTACAACAGTTGGACATTTTATAATCTAGATGTTGTTCTTCCTTACCAAAAACCAACTGATCGTATTTTACCGAAAGCTCGTCTTTGTTTACATCTTCTGGCGTGTTGGGTTTACGTATACGATTTTTGAAAAAACTAATAAAGGCATTGTTTCTAGACGCAGCGAAATCTTTCAGCTTTTGATTGTCTATAATGCCAGCACCAACGCGATAAAATAAATCAAGACTCGTTTTTAGCTTGAAATAATTAACGAGTTGATTTACCGTTTTTTCATCCAAGGTAATTTTGAGAGATTTTAATTTACGCGCCAAGACGACTTTTCCTTCGGCTGCTATCTGCTTTTGTTCGTCTTTTAGAGATGATTTAATTTTTGATCTTGCTTTTCCTGTCGCTACATAATCAAGCCAGTTAGCCGATGGCTTCGACTTTTCTGAAGTGATTATTTCAACCTGATCACCACTTCTCAAAACATGACTCAGTGGCACTAATTTGCCATTTACCTTTGCTCCTCGTGTGTGAATGCCAACTTCGGTATGTACATGAAATCCGAAGTCTAAAGCTGTAGCTCCTTTAGGGAGGGAGTAAAGATCTCCTTTAGGTGAGAAAACAAAAATTTCTTTTGCGTATAGGTTGAGTTTAAATTCTTTCACAAAATCAACAGCGTTGATCTCAGAATTTTCAAGCGTATCTTGTAGTTTATTTAGCCAATTTTCAAGTCCGCCATCGTCCTTTTCTTCGTTCTTGTATTTATAATGAGCGGCGTACCCTTTTTCGGCAATTTCATTCATACGTTCACTCCTAATTTGCACTTCAACCCAGCGACCTTTGGGACCCATTACCGTAATATGAAGGGCTTCGTACCCAGTCGATTTAGGTGAAGAGATCCAATCTCTTAGCCGCAGTGGATTGGGGCGAAAGTGATCCGTAACAATAGAGTAAATTTTCCAAGCGAGAAATTTTTCATTTTCGGGGTCATCACTTTTGTAAATAATCCGAACAGCAAATTTGTCGTATACTTCATCAAAAGACACATTCTGGGCTAACATTTTGCGACGAATAGAGAAAATTGATTTCGGCCTCCCCTTGATGTCGTAATCCAGTTTTTCGGCGTCCAATGAATCTTGAATCACTTTGGTAAAGTCCTTGATATAAGCGTCCTGTTCTTCCTTGCTATCTTTTATTTTACTCAAGATATCGGTATATACTTCTGGCTCGGTGTATTTAAGGCCTAAATCTTCAAGTTCAGTTTTAATATTATAGAGTCCTATTCGATGGGCCATTGGCGCATAAATGTAAAGTGTCTCCGATGCAATCTTTACCTGTTTGTGGGCAGGCATGGAATCCATCGTTTGCATATTGTGCAATCTGTCGGCTATCTTAATTATAATAACTCGAATGTCCTCATTTAATGTGAGGAGCATTTTTCGAAAATTCTCAGCTTGTAATGAGACATCTCCGTCATATGGCATGTTCGAAATCTTCGTTAGACCATCCACAATGCGCGCCACAGTTTCGCCGAAGAGTTGTTCAAGATCGGCCAGCGAATAATCGGTATCTTCAACAACATCATGCAGCAAAGCAGCTGCAATTGATGTAGCGTCTAGACCAATTTCCGAAGCGACAATTTTAGCGACCGCTATAGGATGGAAAATATAGGCTTCTCCACTCTTTCGACGCTGATCCTTATGGGCGTCTACGGCCACATCGAAGGCAGAACGAATGAGCTTTTTATCCTTAGCTGAAAGTGTTTGATAGCTAATTTTTAACAGCTCTTTGTACTGCTTGGCAATCTCTTTATTTTCTTGTTCTAGAACCTCCGGTGTCATATAATAAAAATAAACAATTGAATTCAATAGACCGCAAAAAGTGTGCTATAAGTTTTTAGGAAGCGAAACTTTTAGATAGAATTGTTGAGAGGAAGATAGTATATCGCGTATTAGATCAAAGGTTTAAGTCGAATCCGCGAAACTTTTTGTATTTATAAATGTTGCCGTCCTGATTTTCAACGACCATAACACTGTCTTCGGCTTCAAGTATGGTTTCTTGCCAAGAGCTATAAGGTGTCTTGTAATTTAAACGCAACTTCTTATTTTCTATCGTTAATGTAAATTCTTCGGCTGCTTGATTGGTTATAAAACTACCATCCAGTTGCGGTTTCATTTTTTTACGAGTACCACTATCTCCTGTGATACTTATATAATCTATATCGGTATTTACATTATAGGTTTTTTCTGTTCCGTCTGCTAAGGTGACATTTTCGATTTCCCAATAACCGCTCAAGAATTGCTTTTGAGATTCTGGATCTTGTTTAGCACAAGATATGACAAGTAAAGCTAATAATACGTAAAGTGGTTTCATGTTGATATCAATATTTGGATAAAATTACTGCTTTTTTAAATACCTATAGAGGAAACAAATTTTGAAGGATACAATTTGGATTCTTAGGTTCAACTCCTCATATTTGCGTCTCAATTATAACTATGCCAAAGGTTGTTTTAATTACAGGTGGATCTTCAGGAATTGGAAAAGCTATAGCACTATTTCTTACGAACAAGGGATATGTCGTTTATGGCACCAGTAGGAATCCATCCAAAATAAACGAAAGTCTTCCTTTTCAATTGGTACAAATGGATGTTAATAATCCTGCTTCAATAACGGAAGCAGTGGGAACGATTATGGGCGCTGAAGGAAGAATCGACGTTTTGGTAAATAACGCTGGCATAGGTATCACTGGGCCTATCGAAGAAACTCCAACGGAAGAAATTGCAAAAGCTTTTGCGACCAATTTCTACGGTCCCATAGACATGATGAAGGCTGTACTGCCTTTTATGAGAGAACAGCGTTCGGGTCATATCATCAATGTGACTTCCATTGCTGGGTATATGGGTTTACCCTACCGAGGTATATATAGTGCTACTAAAGCTGCTTTAGAAATCACTACCGAAGCGTTTCGGATGGAGACCAAACAATTTGGTATTGTTATGTGTAATGTGGCGCCAGGTGATTTTGCTACTAATATCGCAGCTGGACGCTATCATTCACCATTACTAGATGGATCTCCTTATAAAAAGGACTATGGAAACACCCTTCAACTTATGAACGAACATGTAGATGCAGGTGGTGATCCCAACGAGATGGCTATGGCAGTTTACAAGATTATTCAGAATAAGAATCCTAAAATCCATTATAAAGTAGGTGCTTTTATTCAGAAATTCTCAATAGTCTTAAAGCGTGTTTTACCCGATAAAGTATACGAACGTATGCTCATGAAACACTATAAATTATAATTTCCGAACTCAAAGTTACAGTTCATCCTTTAAAAACTACATTTCGGTAGATTCTGTTTCTATTCAAGTTGCATTGCTACGATATTTGACGTATCAACTTTAAAACTAGAGTTATGCAGACCGTACTCACTTATCTATCATTTTTATGTGCTGGATTTTTACTTCAGGCACAAAACAATACCATTACTGTATCCATAGACGATATTAAGAACAACGAAGGTGTTGTGTTAATAGGACTGTATGACGATCCAGCCAATTTTTTAAACAAGCTAATGGTGGGCAAAGCCGAAACCATAGAGGATGGGAGGGTAATCGCTACCTTTGAAAATGTACCTGACGGTGTTTACGCTGTTTCTGCTTTTCATGATGAAAATGAGGATGGCGAGTTTAATATGCTTTTAGGAATTATACCTAATGAGTCCTACGGAACTTCTAATGGTGCCAAAGGTTTTTTTGGTCCGCCAAAGTGGGAAGACGCAAAGTTTGAAGTGAAAAATAATGAGATCAAAAAAATAAATATTGACTTTTAAATTAGGAACTATGTTAGGTATCATATTGAAAAAACTAGGAAAAATAAAAACACTAAATGCTTTAATGATAACATGTTGCATGTTGTTAGTTGGAGGAATCTTAATGTTAACCATCAAATAAATTACTTATGAAAAATCTAATACTACTCATTTGCTTCGTTTCGACCAGTTTTGGATTGTTGGGACAGACTAAATATGAAAAGGGCATGAAAAAAGCCTTCGAACTTTGGCAACAGGACAAAGTCTGGGATGCTGCCAATATGTTTGAACGTATCGCACAAGCGGAACCTGACCAATGGTTACCTTCTTATTATGTATCTCAAATTAACGTCATTAAAAGTTTTGGGGAGACGGACGAAACGGTACTAACGGCACAGTTAAAAAAGGCACTTGATTTCTTGAACGATACGAAAGCTATTGCGAAGGAAGATCCGAATGTTATGGTACTCGAAGCACAATATTACACGGCGTGGATTGCTTACGACGGACAACAATACGGTATGAAATACTCAGGTAAAGTGGCTCAACTTTATCAGCAAGCGGCTGCTTTAGCGCCAGAAAATCCAATTGTTTTACTAGGTAAAGCTGAATGGGATATTGGAGCGGCTCGATTCTTTGGTCAGTCTACCGAACCCTATTGTAAAGACTTAGAACGCGCAGCTGAACTTTTTACTACCTTTAAACCTGAAACTGAGTTTCACCCGTCTTATGGAGCTGAACGAGTTCAAGAGGTAATTAAAACGAATTGTAATAAGTAATGCGGTTTTTAAAAGAATTAGGTAAGGCATTTTTTATAGGTACGCTAGTCTTTTTGGTGCTGGGGGTAATTGCATTTCTGAATGGCAATACTATCGGCTCAGGAACAGACTTACTGAAAGAATTTATGTACAATCAGCTTTATGCTGTCATTCTATATATATCCAATGCCTATTTCTTCGATTATTTAATTAAAAAATATCATGCCAATCTATTTACCACCAAAAATTTGCTGAAAGCAGGGTTTGGTGGTATTTTGGTCACTGCCGTTGGGCTCGCTATCATCCGATTAATTATTAAGTTAGTTATTGAAGGTAGTTCATTACGAGAATTTGTAGCTAATGAAAGACTGAGCTATTATTATGTTGGATTTGCGGTTTCCATGGTCGTAACGACTATTTTCTTTACCGTTTATTATTACCGATATAAAAGTGACAAAAAGGTTAAGGAGCAGAAAATTATAGCTGGTACTGCTTCTGCGCAATTCGATGCTCTTAAGAATCAATTAGATCCACATTTTCTTTTCAATAGTTTAAACGTTCTAACAAGTCTCATCGAAGAGAACCCAGAGGCTGCTACTAGATTTACAACTTCGCTATCTAAAGTATATCGATATGTACTTGAGCAAAAGAATAAAGATCTAGTGACCGTAGAGGAAGAGCTCAAATTTGCCAAATTGTATATGTCATTAATCAAAATGCGATTTGAAGATAGTATTGTTTTTAATCTGCCCGAAAACATATCAAATCCCGATGCAAAAGTGGTTCCTCTATCTCTTCAGTTGCTATTGGAAAATGCCGTAAAACACAATCAGGTTACACCTACCAAAAAATTGCATATTACAATTTTGGAAAAAGAAGGTAATTTGATGATCGAAAATAACATTCAACCTAAGAAGGTAATTAAAGAGAGTAGTGGTGTAGGGTTGCAAAACATTAGACAGCGTTATCATTTATTAAGTGATCGCCCTGTGCGGATTACAGAAGATCGACAAACCTTTCGCGTTGCGATTCCTTTACTTACGAAAGCAGTTGGGAGTTTGCCAAAAACACAAGAATCTTTTATGTCCAATAAAAAATACGATCGAGCAAAGAAGTATGTGGAGGAATTGAAAGGCTTTTATATACATTTCGCGATTTATTTAATTATGGTGCCCGTTTTTATCTATCTCAATTTTATAAGTACGAGTTTTCCATGGGCCATGTTTCCTGTGGTAGGTTGGGGAGCGGGAGTTGCCGGACACGGGATGGAGGTTTTTAATTACAATCCGTTCCTTGGAAAAAACTGGGAAGAACGCAAGATTCGTGAATTAATGGATAAGGATAAGTAATCGAATTGACAATTCATCCTTCTAAAAATACAGTTGGGTGTTATTCTTTTAGAAACCTTATCGATGTAGCGTAGTTTTACAGAGTAATCATCTTAAAATTATGACTTATGAAAACATTAGGATCAAATAACAGCAATAGTTACGAAAGAGCTTTGGCACGTGTTACTGCCATAAAAGGATTTTATACACACCTTGCAATTTACTGTATTTTCGTTTGTGTATTTATTTACATCAACTTAATGAGCACCAGTTTTCCTTGGGCTATTTTTCCAATCGTTGGTTGGGGAATAGGAGTATTAGGGCATGCCTCGGAAGCTTTCGATTATAACATTTTCTTCGGAAAAAGTTGGGAGCAAAGAAAGATCAAGGAGTTAATGGATGAAGAGCGACGCAACAATCAATTTTAAAAACAACGCCATGGAATTCGAATCAAAAGAAAATAAATATTTACGAGCCAAAGAACAAGTTCGAGAAATCAAGAAGTTTTACACAGGTTTAATGTTCTATATCATCTTTATTGGATTCTTAGCTACCATTAACTATTACACCAACCAGTGGAATTATATGTGGTTTTTATGGGCCGCTTTTGGATGGGGTATAGGTATTGTTTTTCATGCAGCGAAGGCTTTTCAATGGAGTCCTTTCTTGAATAAACGTTGGGAAGAACGCAAAATTCAAGAATTCATGAAAGAAGAGGAACAAAAGGAAAATAGTAATAGATGGATGTAATGGGCGATAGAATGGATAACTTAAGTTCTTACGAAAAAGCCAAGAAGAGAGTCAAGCGCATAAGAGGCTTCTATGGTCATGTGAGCATTTTCATTGTTATAAATGTGCTAGTGTTAGTTATGCGATTCTACCTTCTACCCAAATGGGGTATTGTTAGTGATGACGAAGGATTTAATAATTGGCTGAACATAAATACCTTTATTTTTCCTGGTCTATGGGGAATAGGTCTGGCAATCGATGGGCTTCGATCCTATGGAGTGCGTTTTTTCTCAAAATGGGAAGATCGAAAGATTAAAGAGTATATGGATAAGGAAGATGTAAATGTTAGGAAATGGGAATAATTTATTGGTTATGAAACAATTTGATAAAGATAAATATGAACGCGCCAAAAAGCGCATGGAAGAGATTAAAGGTTTTTATACACATCTTACCATATATATTGTTGTAAATATTGCAATAATTCTTATTAATATGGGAGCTTTTAATGGCTTTTCGAATATTGGGATGCCGAGTTGGGCCTATTTTACCACACCATTTTTCTGGGGTATTGGTTTAGTTGGTCATGGTTTGTATGTTTTTCAACATAAATTCCGGTTTTATAAAGATTGGGAAGAACGAAAAATCAAGGAATACATGGATCGAGAAGATAGTGATTTCGAAAAGACAGAACGATGGGACTAAGACTTTTAATATTACTAGTATCACTTGTTTGTTTCAGTAGTAAGGCACAAGATTTTGCGATCGCGAATGTCAATCTATTTGATGGTGAAAAAATCATTGAAAATACAACGGTAGTCGTTGCACAAGGGAAAATTGCCTCCGTCGGTGAAAAGACTCCTGAAGGTATTGAAGTAATAGATGGCTCTGGAAAATTTTTAATGCCTGCGATGACTAATTCACATGTTCATGCCTGGGGAGCGCCTAGTTTGCTGGAGGCAGCAAAAGCAGGTGTGGTAAACCTTTTGGATATGCATGGGATGGAGCAATTTCAATCTTTGTTGGCTTCAAATAATGATAAGCCTAATTTCGCACGCTATTTTTATGCCGGAAGCGCTGCTACTGTTCCTGATGGACATGGTACGCAATTTGGTTTTGAAGTACCTACTTTAACTAGAGTAGATGAAGCTGAAAGTTTTGTAAACGATCGCCTCACGGCTGGAGCACATTATATCAAAATTATCGTAGAACCTTGGAAGGCTACTTTGGAACACGAAGTAGTAAAAGCGGTGATAGATGCTACTCACGCTAAAGACAAAAAAGCCGTGGTTCATATTTCAAAAGCTAAGGACGCACAGCAAGTGATTAACAATGGTGCAGACGGATTGGTGCATATTTGGTGGGATCAAAAAGTAAGCCTAGAAACCTTGAAACAGCTTAAAAAAGGAAAAGAAGTTTTTATAATTCCAACGGTGCTTACCAGTCATTTAGCGCTAGAAAATATTAGGAAGACTTCGTCAGAGGGAAGTTTTCTTTCCAACGAGGAAATTAGTGAACAGGTAAAACTTGCGTACGATGCAGGGATTCCTATTCTTGCGGGTACCGATCCGCCAAATGCTAACATCAACTATGGAACAGATCTCTATAAAGAACTTATTTTATTATCTGAAGCAGGTATACCCAATATAGATGTATTGAAAAGTGCTACTTCGTTGCCGGCTCACTTTTTTAACTTAGGTAAGACAGGAAGTATTAAAAAGGGATACTGGGCAGATCTTATATTGTTAAGCGATGACCCTTCTGTTACTATGACTGCCATTAATTCAGTTCACACTGTTTGGAAAATGGGCTCGGTGGTCGAACGTTAATTATTTAATCAACTAATTATTTCAAAATCAACTATGAATGTACTAATTATTGAAGATGAAAAACCTTCTGCGCGTCGCCTGAAAAGAATGCTTGAAAAATTGGATGTACAGGTAAATCATTTACTCCATAGCGTTGAAGAATCTGTTGATTGGTTTCAAAACAACCCGCATCCAGATCTTATTTTTCTAGATATTCAATTGAGTGACGGTCTTTCATTCGAGATCTTTGAAGTGATAGATATTAAGAGTGCGATTATTTTTACAACGGCCTTTGACGAATATGCGTTACAAGCATTTAAACTCAACAGTATTGATTATTTACTAAAACCTATTGATGAAGATGAATTGGCCGTAGCAGTTGCAAAGTATAAAGAGCGAACTCCGCAGCAGCAAAATGTTCAGTTTAATTTTGATGATATCAAGAAGCTATTGACCAATCCAGTAGAGCGCGAATACAAAAAACGATTTACTACTAAAATAGGGCAGCATATTAAAATGATTCCAGTAGATGAAATTGAGTGCTTTTATTCAGAAAATAAAGGAACCTACGCTCATACGGTCGATGGACGTGACTATCTTCTTGATACTACTTTGGAACAACTGGAAGGTGAAATTTCGCCAGCAGTGTTTTTCAGAATTAGTAGAAAGTATTACATTAATGTGAATGCGATACGAGATATAATAAGCTACACAAATAGCCGATTGGAATTAAAGTTGAATTCGTATAAATCGAACGAAGTAATTGTCGCTAGGGAACGCGTGAAGGACTTTAAGCTGTGGCTAGAATAATCTACGCTTTTTTCATGAACTTAATAACGAGACCTATCTGTCCTAGATGGTAGATATCATGATGAATCATACCTTGAACGACAAAGCGATACGGATAGGTTCCCTTAAAATCGGGGTCGTAGTAAGTTTCTTCAAGAAATGAATCAGTCTTAGTTTCGAGATAGTTTGTTAGTGCCTCGCCACTTTTTTGGTAGTCATCCCAAATTGTGTCCCAACCATATTTCTTAAGTACAGCATTGGAGCGCCAGTTAACGTCCATGTCATCTGTTAGATTACCAGTACCCGTTTTTAATTTATCAAGTGTTTCGGTCCGCCATACGGTTAGATGCGCTATTAATTCGGCGATACTATGTAATTGATTATGGGGAGTAGTAAATGCTTCTTCTTCGCTGATACCGCTTAACTTTTGAGTGAAATTTTGACCCATCCAAAGCCTCTCATTTTGAATTTCCCTAAGCTGCTTGATATAATCGTCTATTAAAACCGTACTCATTAGGTTATCTATTTATCAAAAACTGCAATGGCTCTAACAGGAGATCCAGTTCCTCCTCTTATTTTTAATGGTAGCCCAATAAATCGAAAGCGGCCTCTGCCTATTAACTGAAACAAGTTAACCATATTTTCATAATGGGTAAAGCCTAATTCGCCACAAATGTGATGTACTTCTTTGTTAGATACCCCTGGAACTCCTGGTGACATGGTTTCGACTCCGAAGGCTGCTATTTTTTTATTCCCTAGCCATCTAGTGGCTTTAGCAGTGATGCCAGGTCCTTTGCTCCAATTTTCTGAGTTAAAGTGCTTTCTGTAATGGTCGGTGTAAAGTAAGACGGTATCGCCTTTCTTTATGGTTAGGGATGCTAAGCTAGAAGCTTCTTCAATATCTTCTATTGTAATCAATTCGCATAGGTTTTTATGTGAAAAATCAAGACAAATCCCCTCTGTATAAAAGGAAGTAAGTGGCATGGTGTCTATAGATTGCCCTTTATATTCCTTCGCCATATGATTTAAAGCATCTACATGAGTACCAGTGTGTTCTCCCATTTGGAGCGCATAAACACTTGGAGTTTTGGTTTTCGGGTTTTTGATTCCTTCCCACTCCTCATGGGTGTTGTGGACTCTCATTTTTACTTGTGGCAACCCCTTATACACTGGCATGCCTTCATAAATTTCTTGACTTAAATCGATTATTTCAATCATTAATTGGATTGTTTAAATAAGGCGAACAAATTCATTCGTCTGGATGGTGCAAATGTAAGGTAGAAAACCAAGATTTTATTATTTTTGCATTCTATGGCGAGTTTACAACAACAAAGTCTTTTAAGCGATCTCATCGTGTTGGCCCATGCTGATAATAAAGTTACTGCGCAAGAGTATGATTTTATTCATCGCCTAGCGCAACGAATGGAGGTCTCCAAAGAGGCGGTAGATGCATTATTTGAGAATCCTGTTCCTTCTAAACCTATTTTCAGTGAATTGGAACGAATTACGCATTTTCACAAATTAATTTTGGTGATGAACGTTGACGGAGAAATTCATCCAAGCGAAGTAGCAACCTTACGAAACTTTGGATTAAGGATGGGAATTCGACAAGCAGCAATCGATCAAATATTGGAAGAGATGACTCGTTACGAAAACAACTTAATTCCATCGCAGGAATTGATTAAAATCTTTCAGACTTATTACAATTAGACTTAATCGGTCAAAACGACAGCTCAAATGTGTCTAAACCAGTCAAAACGACAGTTTTAACTGTTTGGAACTCTGTTTGCTATCTGTTTATAAAGAAAAATACTTTATGAATTTAAAACAAACAGATATGAACACGATTAAAAGACCTATGGGTTTATTTCCTGCAATTTTTGATGAACTTTTTGTTGAAAATAGACTGGATAGGGCTAATTATGAAACTTTTAGCATTCCCCTTGTTAATATTTCCGAAAATTTTACGACATTTGTAATCGAATTGGCGGTGCCAGGAATGGAGAAGGAAAGTATTGATATTGAAATTGACAAGAGAAAGTTAATTGTGTCTTCAAAACACTCCTCTAACGAGGAATCTGCAGCGAAACTAGAAGATACGCAGTTTACCAAAAGAGAATTTAATTACGGCGATTTTAAGCGTTCTTTTACATTACCTCAGTCGGTAAATGTGAATGAAATAAAAGCCAATCACGCCAATGGTGTGTTAAGCATAACTCTTCCTAAAAAGGAGGAGTCCAAAGATATTAAACGTATGGTTGAGATTTCATAATTGAAATTTAATTTGGTTAGTTAGTTGAAAATGACCGCGTGCTACTCAATCGGTGCGCGGTTTTTTTGTGTCTTAAAACTAACTAACTAACTAACTAACGTCGGCGTCGGCGTCCACCTGTACCTTTTTGCAAACGATCTACATAGGAGCTATTGTCTGAGGTCTCTATGGAGTTTTTAAGATCGGTCAATTCTTTTGCTGTTAAGTCGCGCCACTCGCCAATAGGTAGTTTGCCCAATTCAATATTCATGATCCGTAGTCGTTTCAGCGTTAGTACTTCATACTCGAAGTATTCGCACATTCGTCTTATTTGTCGGTTAAGTCCTTGAACTAATATAATACGAAAGACATACCTACTTATCTTCTCTACTTTACATTTCTTGGTTATGGTGTCTAATATTGGAACGCCATTGCTCATTTTACGAATAAAATCATCTGTTATCGGTCTATCAACCTTAACAATGTATTCTTTTTCGTGGCTATTTCCAGCGCGCAAAATTTTATTTACGATGTCTCCATCATTAGTCATTAACAGCAAACCTTCGCTTGGTTTATCGAGCCTTCCAATATGAAAAATTCGTTCTTTATGTCCAATAAAATCTACCACATTTCCTTCTATTCGCGTATCGGTAGTGCATGTTATACCGACGGGTTTATTGAGTGCGATGTAGACAAGATTCGTGTTTTCTGTAATGAGTTGACCATTTACTCTAATTTCATCCCCTGGCATCGCCCGATCCCCCAAACTTACTTTCGCTCCATTTAAAGTCACTTGCCCTTTTTCTATAAATACATCTGCTTGTCGACGCGAGCAAAATCCACTATCACTAATGGCTTTATTTAATCGAATGGAATCTGGATGATGAGACATGCTTTTATTTAAATAGTTTGTTTTTTCTTTACGTAAGTTCTGCCAGTTCTTTTTGCCAACTTTTAATTCGATCCCGAAGTTTAGCTGCCATCAAAAAGTCTAATTCCTTTGCGGCTTTCTCCATGGCCTTGCGTGTATCTCTTATTTTCTTCTCAATTTGTAGTTTGGTTAAATACTCTCCTTCAGTTTCTGCTGCAAGATTTTCGGCCGTTTCAAATGCGTAAGCGTCTTGCTTGGATTTGGTTAAGGCATTGTCTAACGATTTCTTAATTGCCGTTGGAGTAATACCATGGGCTTTGTTGTAAGCCATTTGCTTTTCCCGTCTATAATTAGTCCCGTCAATCGTGGCTTGCATACTCTTAGTCGTTTTATCAGCGTACATAATCGCTTTACCATTAACATGACGTGCTGCACGCCCCACGGTTTGCGTAAGCGATCTAGTACTTCTTAAAAACCCTTCTTTATCAGCATCTAAAATTGCTACCAAAGAAACTTCGGGTAAATCGAGTCCTTCTCGAAGGAGATTCACACCAACGAGCACATCAAAGATACCTAAGCGTAAATCCTGCATAATTTCTACTCTTTCCAAAGTATCCACATCACTGTGAATGTAACGACATCGAATTTGAATCCGCGTCATATATTTAGTCAATTCTTCAGCCATACGTTTGGTCAAAGTGGTAACTAAGACCCGTTCGTCCTTCTCAACACGTTGTTGAATTTCTTCTAACAGATCGTCAATTTGGTTGAGACTTGGTCGAATTTCGATTGGGGGATCTAATAATCCAGTAGGTCGTATGATTTGTTCAACATAGACGCCGTCCGTTTTTTCCAATTCATAATCCGCTGGTGTGGCACTTACATATATTACCTGATTTTGAAGGGCTTCAAACTCTTCAAACTTAAGTGGACGATTATCCATAGCCGCGGGCAGTCGGAAACCATATTCTACTAAATTTTCTTTTCTACTTCTATCGCCTCCGTACATAGCACCTACCTGCGGAATCGATACATGACTTTCATCAACGACCATCAAATAATCATCGGGAAAGAAATCTAATAAGCAGAATGGACGAGTACCTGGAGATCGTCTATCCAAATAACGAGAATAGTTTTCTATGCCACTACAATATCCCAATTCACGAATCATTTCTAGATCGAAGTTAGTGCGTTCCTCCAGACGTTTTGCTTCGAGGTGTTTACCAATTTCCTTAAAGTAATCCACCTGTTTTACCATATCATCTTGAATATCGTGTATGGCCATCTGCAAGACATCTGGCGATGTAACAAACATATTAGCAGGGTAAATATTGAGACGATCGTATTTTTCAAGCACCTCATTGGATTGCGGGTTGAATGCTTCAATCTCTTCTATTTCATCACCAAAAAAATGAATGCGAAACGCATAGTCAGCATAACCAGGATAAACGTCTACAGTGTCTCCTTTAATGCGAAAGCGTCCGTTATGAAACTCCATTTCGGTTCTAGAGTACAAACTTTGTACTAATTGGTGTAATAATTTCGTGCGCGAAAGGACTTGTCCTTGATGTAAAGAGATAATGTTTTTTTGAAATTCAGCCGGGTTTCCAATACCATAAAGACAAGAAACAGAAGCTACCACCAATACATCTCTTCGTCCAGAAAGCAGAGAAGAAGTAGTGCTCAATCGCATTTTTTCAATCTCCTCGTTAATAGAAAGGTCTTTTTCAATATACGTTCCACTAGTGGGAATATAGGCCTCAGGTTGATAATAATCGTAGTAAGAAACGAAATATTCTACCGCATTTTCAGGGAAAAACTGCTTGAACTCACTGTACAATTGTGCAGCTAGTGTTTTATTATGAGCAAGAACTAGTGTTGGTCTTTGAATCTGTTGCACGACGTTGGCCACGGTAAACGTTTTACCGCTACCCGTAACCCCCAAAAGGGTTTGATAGGTCTCTTTAGATTGGATTCCATCCACAAGGCTTTCTATTGCCCTTGGCTGATCACCGGTGGGTGTAAAATCGGAAACAATTTTGAATTTCATGTGCTTATTCCTTCGTTTACAAAGTTACAGATTCAATACGAGGCTATTCAGTTCTTGAAGAAAAATAAGTTGGCTACTTTTCAGCGATTACTTCTATCATGATTGGGCAGCAAAGCGTGGCTCCTGGAAGTTTTTCCAATACCTCATGTTCAATTAATGCTTTTGAGACCTCTTCATTCGAAATATAACCCATCTCTGCAATTCTAGGGAAATAGCTGTGGTAAAAGGTCTTAGGCCATTGCCATTCTATGTTATTAGGCGTTGCTAATTTGGACATCAAGCGTAATCCGGTAATCTTCATACCCATTTCGGTTAACATCTTCGGAAGTCTTCTGCCAATATTAATTTCACCAGGAGAATCCATAAAACTTTGAAGCGCAGCAGCTATCGCTTTGTCTAAATGGGGTAATTGAGGTTCTGTTTGATGTGTAGACCAATCGTAATATTCGTGAATCACCATTTTCCCTCCCGGTTTGAGTGCGCGATAAACTTTTTTAAGGACCTCTTCTGGCTTTGGAAGCCAAGCTAGCGCCCATCGACAGTACATGCCATCTACACTCGAATCCTCTAAGTTCATTTCATTAAAATCGGCTGCCATCCCTTCAATGGGAAGGTGATATAAATCTGTGATGCTCCGAAGGTGTTCTATGTAATTTTCTGATTTGTCTACCCCAATCACCTTACCCGTTTGTCCAACTAGGTAAGCAAGTTCTTTGGTACAAAATCCAGGCCCGCAACCCAAATCTAACAAGGTTTGTCCAGCTCTAAATTTTGCATTGTGCCAGCCACGCTGAGCTTCTGTTGTCCATACTTGGTGTTGTACACCAAGGCGGTGTAATTCTTCGGCATCGGTTCCTAATATATACGCGTTTTTTTCGGCCATAAAAAAAATGATTTCAGCAATACTTAAAAGTAGTAAAAACCGAAATCATTTTAAAGAAGTTATCTTCTATCTTTTAAAGGTCTCTTTTTTTCAGAATAAGATACGACCAGTAAATGAATAAGAAGGTCCATGCACATACGATTCCTACCGTTAAAAACTGAACGTCATAATTCTTGCTGAAGTCTTCTCCTAATTGGGTCGCTGCAGACTGCACTGCACCAAGTCTAGTGAAAGGTTCTTTAATTAGATTCGCCATAGCGTTTAACGGAAAGAACTGAGCCACTTGCTCGGCAATGTCGGTATCCTTAAAGAATTTCCATTTCATTAAGCTGTACAAAATTGTTTCTGCAATCCACCATATAACTAAAAATCCTATTGCAAAAGCCGAGCGCTTAACCAATACACCTAGGAACAGGCAGAAGGAGAAAAACGCCACTAGTTTAATAAAATAGGCGAGTATATAATCCATATCGCTAAATATGATACCCACTTCGGTATAGTCCGAAAAACTTAAACCAAGAATCATTGACACGATAAAAAGAAAGATGGTCGAGACGGTAGCAAAAGCGATAACCGTCAAAAATTTGGATAGGACAAATTCTTTCTTACTTAGTCCATCAATAAGGTTTTGCTTGAGCGTCCTGTAGCTGTACTCGTTAGACATCATTGAAACAATAACAATGGCTAAGAATATCTTCAATATCGCTGCCATATATCCATTAAAATGCCAAATAAAAGGAAAGTTGAATATCCCTTGATCTGCTACTCGAAAGTTGACATTACCAAAGTTAAATTCAATGGAAGCAATGAGAGCAATAAATGTGATAAGAACGAAATACACAATGGAAATAATCCTTGCAGATTTGTTATATCTTAATTTTTGTAATTCTATATTGAGTAATCGAAGCATAGCGGTTAGTTAAGGTTTTTAGTAATTTCGAGGAATTGCTCTTCAAGACTTTCTTTTCTTTTTACTAAGTGAGAAAGGAAGATGCCTTGATCGAAGAGGCTTTTATTCAGCTCTGCTGCATCCATAGGAGCGTTGAGGTAGGCGACAAGACTTTCACCTTCTTCTTTTAATTTGCCAATGGTACTCATTTTGTCTAAAGCCGTTTTTAAGGCAGACATATCATTACTTTGCAATGTGAAAAAACCATGGCTTGCATTCATTTCATCTACGCGGCCTACATATAAGCTAGCCCCTTTACGCAAAATTACCACATGACTACAAACTTTCTCAACTTCATCGAGTAGGTGAGAAGCGAGTAAAATAGTAGTTCCCTTGGAAGCAATACTTTTAATGATTTCTCTAATTTGATGAATCCCTTGAGGATCTAATCCGTTGGTCGGCTCATCCAAAATGAGTATTTCAGGATCATTCAGCAAGGCAGATGCAATTGCTAAACGCTGCTTCATTCCTAAAGAGAATGTTTTAAATTTACTATCCTTTCGTTCCAATAGCCCAACTACTTCTAGTTTTTCTGCTACTTTTTCTGTCGAAACTCCTTTAATTTTACACACCAATTCCAAATTTTGGGTGGCTGTCATGTACGGATAAAAGTTAGGACGTTCTATAATTGCCCCAACCTTTTTAAGGGCTTCATGGGTATCTTGAGTTCCGTTAAACCAGCTGAATTCACCTTCGGTTTTATTTACTACGTTCAAGACAATACCTAGTGTAGTCGATTTTCCACTTCCATTAGGTCCTAGAATCCCGTAAACATTGCCTTTTTCAATAGTGAAGGATAGATTGTCAACGGCTGTAAGATTGCCAAAGCGTTTAGTTAAGTTATTAATCGTGAGTATATGTTCCACAAAGTTGGGTTTTGGTGATTAGATGGAAATAAGACGAATGAGCAGACCGTTTGTTACAATTTAGAAAATAATACGCCAGAATTAAATAGCAAGCGATTGCGCTTCAAGATAAGATATTGTGTTGGGTCCTTCGTTGAAAAGAAGATCTAGCACCGACAAATTTGGTAAAAATCCGTGATGTGCCTCTAAGACTTGGGTATACGGCTGAAAGGGGTATGTAGGTTCTTTTTTCGCATCAATTAAATAACGAAAGTCTTCTTGCGGTGGGTTTTTTAGGTACTCTAAAGTGTTCGAGACAGGAGTGTCTATACCAATAAGATCGCACAATAATTCAAAAATTTGCAAATTATGAGAGAGTAAAGAAGACACAGGATTTTTGAAAAAAGGAACTAAATCATCCTCATAAAATTCGAAAAAAGGAGATGTTCTGTAAGCGGTTTCTAAGCTTTTCCAATGCTGACTTTGCCAAGGAAAATCATTCTCGACATGAATGTTTTTAGTGGCTTGTCGTTTCCCGTCTTTGGCGTGTTTTACAGGAACATTAAGCAGCAACCTACCATTTGTGTGCGCTATATATGTACGATTACGATAGGTCTGTTTTTGGTAATTATCAGCCACTTCAAAAACTACTTTATCCGCCTTTGCTACTGCTGTCATTTGTGCAATAGAAGGAAAGTAAGCTGGGTGTATTAAAATGGTTTTCACAACTTAGAACAGGTATTTGGAAAACGAATTAGGCTTTTTTCTTTCTTCTTTTTCTGAAGAAGTCAAATACGAACCAACCGGCTAATAAGATCAAGAAATACCTGAAGTAAGAGACGGGTTTTCCATCACCACCAACGGTAGTAAAGAAGCGATCCCATCGCATGCTCCAATTTCCTATTCCTTCGTTAATTCCATCGATACTCGCCCATACAAATACGGGTTTACCAACCACGTGATTAAATGGAACAAACCCCCAACTTCGCGCATCCTGCGAATTATTTCGGTTGTCTCCCATCATCCAATAGTAGTCCATTTCAAAGGTGTATTCAGTCAATGGTTGCCCGTTTAACAGAACTTGATTTCCAGAAAGTGAAATCTCTCTTTCGAGACCAAGTTCACTTCCTTCATATACTTCGATAATTCGTTTGTAAAGAGGCAAAGTTTCTTGAGTAATGGCGACTGTCGCACCTTTTTTCGGAATATAAATAGGTCCGAAATGATCGTTGTTCCATGGGTAACGATCATCTTGTGGGAAAATAGTCGATTCCCATTGTCCTTTTTCACTGGTAAATCTTTCCACTTCGGCAATACCGGGTGACGTTCTTAATGCTTCTGCAGCGTCCAAAGTTACTGCCGGTGCATAATAAGGTTTACCAGCGCCCATAGGGTAAACTCCATCGGTTATATCTAGGCGTTTAAACGTACTCTGACTAACATTTGAAGAAGTTCTAATGGTATGCGCAAATTGTAATTTGGCACGATCTGGTAATTCATTCTGTTTTCCGTTAATGAAAACAAATCCGTTGCGAACTTCTAGAGAATCTCCAGGAATTCCTACGCAACGTTTTACGTAATTTGATTTTTTGTCAATGGGCTTATAGGCATAGCCAGAAGGTGGCGGGCCAATGTTTCGGTAGTTATCAACTGGCCAACTAAAAACAACAATGTCGTTTCGTTTTATTTTTTGAAAACCGGGCAGTCTAAAATAGGGATATTGAATTTTAGAATTATATGATTTCTTTCTAATAACGGGAATGGTATCATGCACCATTGGAAAAGTAATTGCCGTTTTAGGAACTCGTGCTCCGTAGTGAAATTTACTTACAAAAAGGAAGTCACCAACCAATAAAGTCTTCTCCAGTGATGAAGTAGGTATGGTGAATGGTTGCATTACATAGGTGTGAACAACAGTCGCAGCTACCACAGCAAATAAAATAGAACTCACCCATTCGCCAGTACTTGTACGAGGGCGTAAACTACGATCTGGAATGTGAGTTAGTGTCTGCGTGTAATTAATAAAGTAAATGTAAAAACCTAGCGTTAATATCACTAGAAGCGTGTCTTTTCTGCTGTTAAATCCGAAACTTCGTATGGTTTCCACCCATGTCACAGGAATCATAATTTGATTCACTACAGGTATGAAGAGCAATATAACCCACCACCATGGGCGATTGATAATTTTCATTAATACAACGGCATTGTAAACAGGTATGAAAGCTTCCCAAGCCTTTCGACCAGCCGCTGTATAAAGCTTCCAAGTGCCTAATCCATGAATGATTTGTATTACGAAAAAGATGAGTATCCAGGTTGTAAGTGTCATTGTTGTTTCTTTTTATTTCATTTGAAGTACCTCTTGCATTGTGTGTACTCCTTTTTTGTCTTGCAGCCATTCCGCTGCGAGAATTGCACCCATCGCAAAACCATCTCTGGTATGCGCTTCGTGTTTAATTAAAATTGAATCTACTTCCGAAGCATACGTCACGCTGTGTGTTCCTTTTACATCACCTTCTCTAATTGAATGTATATTTAATTCACTTGCATCGTCTGTATCCAATTTCCAATTCGATTTATTAGAATGCTCTAAAATACCCTCAGCAACTGTTATAGCTGTACCGCTTGGTGCATCAAGTTTTTGAGTATGATGAATTTCTTCGATACTTGGCTGATAATCCTTCCAGGAACTCATGAGTTTCGCAAGATAACTATTCAGACCAAAAAAGAGGTTCACTCCAATGCTGAAGTTGGACGCATAGAGGAAAGTTCCGTTACGATCTTCACAAATCTTTATGATTTCATCGTAGTGATCTAGCCAACCTGTTGTTCCACAAACTACTGGAATTTCATTTTCAAAACAGTGAATAAGGTTTGAAACGACTACTTCGGGTAATGAAAATTCGATGGCTACGTCAGCTTGCTGTAAATTTCCTTCCTCATGAGTACTCGTACTCTTAAAGACGATTTCGTGTCCTTTCTCAAGTGCCAACCGTTCAATGGTTTTGCCCATTTTACCATATCCCAAAAGTGCAATTTTCATTTTAAATTGAAGGTTAGCGACAAACCATAATTCGTTCGCGCGTTAATGGGGTCCAAATTCAATTTTGGCTCAAGAGAGAGATCTTCACTTACGTTATATTGTCTTAAGTGTGCGTCTACATTTGCATCTATAATATTAACGAGATAAAACGCCACAGCGACAATAAGACTAATATCACGATTTTTTTTGGCATTGTCTTGCGCATCGATGAGACGATCGGTTGATACTACTGGTTCGGCACCATCTCCAAAAAACTCGTCATCTGTAAAACCAGCATTTCTACGTTTAAATGCATCTCTAAAGCGGTTGTATTCATTATCATTTTGAATATAAAAGTAAACACCAGTCCCAATTCCTGCATAAACAATAGGGATTTTCCAATACTTTTTATTGTATGCTTGTCCGAGTCCGGGCAGCACTGCCGAATAAAAGGCAGCTCTAGAAGGAGCCAATGGATTATACGGTTCTTTGGTGATGCTATCTTTTACAATCAAAACCGGTTCTTCAATGGTTGTAGTTAAAGAATCGTTTTGTGCAAACAAAGAGGAGGCAAACAGCAGCAGTATGTAAAAAAGATTATTCTTCACTTTTTAGAAGCTTGAGAATTCGCATAAAATCCTCTCGGTGTTTAAACGGAATAACAAATTGCCCTTTACCCGATGAAGTAACCTTTACAGCTACTTTACTATCTAAAATATCAGAAAGTTCGCGAGTTGCTTTGTTGACGTAAGGTGGTATTTCCTTTTTGGTTTTGGAAGGTGATGAGTCGTCAGACTTGTAAGAACGAACTAGCGCTTCGGTAGCTCGAACAGACAGACTTTCACCAATAATTTTCTCGTAGATGTCTAATTGATCTCCTAGATTTTCAATATTGATAAGAGCGCGTCCATGACCCATAGAAATAAAACCATCACGCATCCCTGTTTGAATAATAGGATCTAACTTTAAGAGGCGCAAATAATTCGCTATAGTAGATCTGTTTTTACCAACTCTATCACTAAGTTCTTCTTGCGTGATTTTTATTTCATCAATAAGACGTTGATAAGACAAAGCAATTTCAATAGGATCTAAATCTTGTCGCTGAATATTCTCGACCAATGCCATTTCCAATGATTCTTGATCATTGGCAATTCTAATGTAGGCTGGGATCGTTTCTAAACCAATTAATTTGGATGCTCTAAAACGACGTTCTCCACTTACTAACTGATATTTGTTAAATGCTAGTTTACGAACCGTAATGGGTTGAATGACTCCTAGTTCTCTTATTGAAGATGCAAGTTCTCGTAGTGTTTCTTCGTTGAAACTGGTTCTTGGTTGAAATGGATTCACTTCGATGGAAGTTAGTTCCAACTCTACAATGTTACCTACAACCTTATCGGCGTTTTTATCGTTGGCAGTTTGTATATCATTCTCCGGATCTTTCAACAATGCTGAAAGTCCTCTTCCCAAGGCTTGTTTTTTGGTTGCTTTCGCCATAACCCCCTACGCGTTTTTTTCAATTAATTCGTTTGCCAAACTTAAGTAATTATTGGCACCTTTACTACTGGCATCGTAACTTATAATACTTTCTCCAAAACTTGGTGCTTCACTTAAACGAACGTTTCGTTGAATGATTGTTTTAAACACCATTTCATCGAAGTGTTTGTTTACTTCTTCTACCACTTGATTTGAAAGTCGCAACCGCGCGTCGTACATCGTCAGAAGTAGACCTTCTATATCTAAATCTGCATTGTGAATTTTTTGAACACTTTTTATGGTGTTTAATAATTTACCTAGTCCTTCTAATGCAAAGTATTCACATTGAATTGGAATAATCACGGCGTCGGATGCAGTTAGGGCGTTCAAAGTCAGTAACCCAAGGGATGGTGCACAATCGATTAAAATATAATCATATTCGCTTTTAAGATCCTCAATTGCTGCTTTCAGCATGTATTCTCTTCGATCCTTATCGACCAATTCTATTTCAATGGCCACAAGATCAATATGTGCAGGAATTAATGAAACATTGGGAGAGTTGGTCTCTACGATGGTATCCTTGGCAGCTGCCGTATGTTCAAGCAACTGATAAGAACCTTTTTCAACTGCCTCTACATCTATGCCTAAGCCAGAAGTTGCATTGGCCTGGGGATCGGCATCAATTAATAGAACCTTCTTTTCTAGTACACCTAGAGAAGCGGCTAAGTTCACGGAAGTAGTGGTCTTTCCCACGCCTCCTTTTTGGTTGGCAATAGCAATTATTTTACCCATTAAGTTCGGTCTGATTTGAGAGCTAAAAATACAACTAATTATGGGGATAGAAAATCTATTTTTTAACATACAGTGAACAACTTTTCGTTCTGGTAGTATGCTTGTAATGCAAAAAGTGCCTACTTCATAGGCACTTTCTGTATATATTCTTTGGGAGTCCTTTTTTTAAGAGAACTATTTCATTTTAGGTAAACGGTAGAAAAAGAATTCATCTTTTTTACTGTCATAAACCATTTTTTCTGCATTGCAAATAGTAGAACAACCGCCACTATTTAAACATGCATCTATGGCATTTAGCATACATTGAGACTGCTCTACAGGATTTCCGTCACAGGTCACACACGTGAGTTCTCCACTTGAATCAGTGCAACAAACTACTACATATCTGTTTTGATGGTTTAGTTGTATTGAAATGCCAGAGAGATGTTTCATGGTGGCGAAATATGCCTCTTGATGTTTGTTTCGTTCTACTACTATTGGGTTAGCAAATACATATACGCCTTCTATTTGCTGTACATCGTATAAGATAAAATCGCTGGTTGCTCTTCCGTCTATAGATAATGAATGTAGCGTTTGATAATTAATTGCTGAATCAACAATTTGATAGGACAATTCTGCCGTTTCTTCAATGGACGAACTGTCTTGTTCTGAACACCCCACGAAAGCATACGTCAATAAAAGACAGATAAATACTTTTCTCATATGTATTTAATTATAGTTAAAAAACGGGGGAGTTCTATGATTAAAAATACTTAAAAAAACACAATTAAGCAAATGAAATTCAGGTATTTACGGAAAAAATATTGTTTTAAAGTACCCCTGGACGAATAACGATTGGATTTGTTTTATAACTTTGGACAAACGATAACGTTTAGTGCCTCAAAATGACTGCTCTGCAGTCTAATCATTTTGTGTCATTAGCCACCCACGACTCAAGAAATTGGTCTTATTTGCTTTTCTTTGCCCGAATCATAGCCTCAAGCATATCCCACATTTCTTGAGGGACCTCTTCTAGAAGATTCATCTGTCCAGCTCCTTTGAGCCATTCACCACCGTCAATGGTAATGACTTCTCCGTTGAGGTAGCCTGAAAAATCTGAAACCAAATAAGCAGCCAGATTGGCCAATTCTTGATGATCACCCACACGTTTAAGAGGTACTTTTTTGGCGAGGTCAAATTTTTCTTTAAGATCGCCAGGTAGAAGTCTATCCCACGCCCCTTTGGTAGGGAAGGGGCCAGGGGCAATGGCGTTAAAACGCATACCGTATTTTGCCCATTCAACGGCCAAGGAACGCGTCATAGCTAGAACTCCCGCCTTTGCAGTTGCACTAGGAACTACATAGGCAGATCCTGTCCATGCGTAGGTAGTTACAATATTTAAAACAGTTTTGTTTGTTTCTTTCTTATCGATCCAATGTTTACCAAAAGCCAGCGTACAATTCTTTGTTCCTTTTAAGACTATATCTATGATAGTGTCGAAAGCGTTAGCAGACAGTCGCTCGCTTGGAGATATAAAGTTTCCCGCAGCATTGTTCAATAACACATCTACAGATCCAAAAGCATCCACCGATGCTTTTACCATAGCTTCCACCTGATCGTAATGACGCACATCACACTGCACAGGAAGTACTTTTCCTCCAGTTGCAGCTTCCAATTCGGTTTGTACCGTTTGTAACTTCTCCATGTTTCTAGAGGTAATTACAACATTAGCACCTAACTCTAGGAAATAAGTAGTCATCGATTTCCCGAGTCCGCTACCTCCTCCTGTTACAACTATAGTTTTTCCTCTTAGGGCGTCGTCGCGCAACATTTTTGCTTTTAAATCCATTCTCGATTTTGGTTTTGGTAAAGGTACGCATTCTGTCTATATTTACTATGCAAGCATAGTAAAATTTTCATTGTGTTTTGTCATTCTATTTTTTGTCAATTGAATAAACAACACAGTTTTTAATCTCGGGATAGTTAATTAACGCAGGGTGAACAAAGAATTGCGTTTTGGTCATTCCTATTTTCTGCATCACTTTTTCAGAGGGTAGGTTTACGGTTGAGCACAACGAAAATAAATGTGTAAGATCGAATTTTGTAAAGGCAGCATCGACACAAGCCTGGGCTGCTTCGGTAGCAAAGCCCTTGCCCCAGGCCGACTTTTTGAGTCTCCAACCAATATCTACTGCAGGTGTAAACGGACTTTCATAGGTTTGTAGCTTAAAACCGGTAAATCCAATAAACTCACCTGTCTCCAATACATCAACGGCAAAGTAGGTGTAGCCAAAATCGATATAATGTTGTTGCAATCTGTCAAGGAGTTGGTCGGATTCTTCCCTTGTCAATATCGATGGAAAGTATTCCATAACCTCTATATCTGAGTTCATTTTGGCGAACGGTACAGCATCACTTTCTTGCCAGTTGCGCAATCCCAAGCGACTAGTTTGAATAACGTATTCCATTGTTTACAATAGATGGTTTATTTGTGCGTATTGCAAAAGCATCATTGTTTTTGCGTCTTTAATTTCACCCGTGCTTAACATCTTTAAAGCATCTGCGAATGAGAGTTCAAGTACTTGTATATTTTCCTGTTCCTCTTGCAGACCTCCACCATCTCCAATCTTCATATCCGACGTGTATTCAGCAGTAAAAAAATACAGTATTTCAGTAACCGATCCAGGCGACATATAGGCTTCAAAAACTTTTTTCACATCCCATACTTTGTATCCAGTTTCTTCTTCAGTTTCTTTTCGAATGCAATCTTCAGCATTGTCTTTATCCAATAAACCAGCACAAGCTTCGATCATCATTCCTGAATCATTACCATTAATATAGGTGGGTAATCGAAATTGCCTCGTGAGTATTACGGTCTTTCGTTTTTTGTTATAAAGAAGAATGGTAGCCCCATTACCTCGGTCGTACGCCTCTCGTTGATGAGTTTCCCAATCTCCACTACTGTTTTGATATTGATAGGAAACTTTATATAAATGATACCAATTGTCTGATAAAAGCTCTTTTTTGGAAATTTTGATGGCGGGATCCTTCATGTAAATGGAATTGTAGTTGATTACACTGTTAGAGATGCTAAGTTCTGTAAAGGTTGCTTTCCTAAGCGGAAGCATCGATCAAAATATCTAAAATCTGAATGGCGGCTTCACTTATTTTCGTCCCCGGTCCAAAAACAGCAACTGCTCCTGTATCAAATAAAAAGTCGTAATCCTGGGGAGGAATAACACCTCCAACAATTACCATGATATCTTCACGACCTTTTTCTTTTAATGATTTGATCACTTGCGGAACAAGAGTCTTATGTCCAGCAGCTAAAGATGATACACCTAAGATATGTACATCATTTTCTACGGCTTGTTGAGCTGCCTCTTGCGGCGTTTGGAACAACGGACCTATATCAACATCGAAACCAACATCGGCATACCCCGTGGCAACTACTTTTGCACCGCGATCGTGTCCGTCCTGTCCCATTTTTGCGATCATGATTCGCGGACGACGGCCTTCTAGTTCAGCAAACTGATTTGCTAATTCACGAGCTTTCTCGAAAGAGGGATCTTTTTTTATTTCTTTGCTGTACACGCCACTAAAGGATTTAATTTGTGCTTTGTACCGTCCAAAAGCAACTTCTAAGGCATCACTTATTTCGCCAAGAGTCGCTCTTTCACGGGCCGCTGTTACCGCTAAAGCTAATAAATTTTTGGTTCCGTTTTGCGCTGCTTCGGTTAATTCTGTTAAACATGCATGAACTCGATCGGTATTTCGATTGTTTTTTAACTGCCGAAGGCGATCCAATTGAGCTGCTCGTACTTTTTGGTTATCAACGTCAAGAATTTGCAACGGATCTTCTTTCTCTAATTCATATTTGTTGACACCAACAATAATATCCTGTCCACTATCGATTCGCGCCTGCTTTCTAGCGGCAGCTTCTTCGATTCGCAGCTTTGGGATTCCAGCTTCTATAGCCTTGGTCATTCCCCCAAGTGATTCCACTTCTTCGATTAAATCCCATGCCTTTTGAGCAATATCATGCGTTAAGTTTTCTACGTAATAACTACCACCCCACGGATCAACAGTCTTGGTGATATTGGTTTCCTGCTGCAGGTATAATTGTGTGTTTCTAGCTATTCGCGCCGAAAAATCGGTAGGTAAAGCAATAGCTTCATCCAGGGCATTTGTATGTAACGATTGTGTTCCTCCAAAAGCAGCTGCGGCAGCTTCAATACAGGTTCTCGCCACATTGTTAAATGGATCTTGAGCGGTTAAGCTCCAACCACTCGTTTGACAATGCGTTCTAAGGGCAAGAGATTTTGGATTCTTGGGATTAAATTGTTGAACCAATTTCGCCCATAACATACGGGCAGCTCTCATTTTTGCAATTTCCATAAAGTGATTCATACCTATGGCCCAAAAGAAAGAAAGTCGAGGTGCAAAGGTGTCTATATCCATGCCCGCGCCAAGACCTTTGCGAATGTATTCAAGTCCGTCGGCTAAGGTATACGCTAATTCAATATCGCAAGTGGCACCGGCTTCTTGCATGTGATAACCAGAAATCGAAATTGAATTGAATTTAGGCATGTTGGCCGAGGTATACTCGAAAATATCACTAATAATTTTCATAGATGGAGTAGGTGGGTAGATGTAAGTATTACGCACCATAAACTCCTTTAAAATATCATTTTGAATAGTTCCTGAAAGTGCTTCTGGTGCTACGCCTTGCTCTTCGGCAGCCACTATGTAAAAGGCCATGATTGGTAAGACGGCACCATTCATGGTCATAGAAACACTCATTTTGTCCAACGGAATTTGGTCAAACAAAATCTTCATGTCTTCCACACTATCGATCGCTACACCAGCTTTACCTACATCACCAACCACACGTTCATGATCACTGTCGTACCCTCTATGTGTAGCTAGATCGAAAGCCACCGAAAGTCCTTTCTGTCCAGCTGCCAGGTTACGACGGTAAAATGCATTGCTTTCTTCGGCTGTGGAAAAACCAGCATACTGTCGAATCGTCCAAGGTCTTCGAACGTACATAGTAGAATAAGGGCCGCGCAAATTTGGCGCGATACCGGCAATAAAATCAAGATGTTCTAAGGAAGCAATGTCTTTTGCTTCATAAGTTGATTTTACCTCAATACCTTCGGCTGTATCACTCGTGGTACTTTTAGAACTAGAGGTCTCTTCAGGTGTGTGTAATGATATGTTTTGTAGATTTTTTCTACTCATTTTCGATGGGTTCTGACAGATCTTCATCAATTAAATATTGATAATAACCATCCAATGCGATATACATTGCTAAATGTGGATCTTGAGCAACTTCATTGATAGTTCGTCGCAATGGCTCAGCCATTAACTTAGGGCCTAATGAATTAACCTCCTTTAAAGAATTAATGGTGGCTCGAATGTCTGGACTTTTAATATTTTCTAATAAGCAAGAAACATAGGTACTATTGTAATCCAAATGGCTATAACCTTCTTTATCGGTCCAGATGTTTTCTTTTAACAATTCTTCGAAGACTTTTTTGGTATGCGGAGAAATTAATTTTTTATAATCAGATTCTCCCGAAAACCCGAAATAAATAAACTTGCGATACCCATTAATAATATAAATAGGGGAGGCCGGGTCGTAATTTCTGAAATTATGCCCTTTGGCAATATCTTGCTGAAAACTGTACAAAGCTTCGTGCATTAGTGCTTTGTCTGCTCCAGAACAATTTACGGGTTGTGGCATGTCTTGATATTTATATTCAATGGCTGGTTCGCAACTGGTAAGTAGGGTTACGGATATAACTAAAGCGAAAAGTAGGGTTACTTTTTTATTCATTTTCAAGTCTATTTTTTTCTAATGTTTCTGAAAGTCGTTTGGTAATAATAGGTCGGATGAGCGTTTTTCTAGCTTCTTTTTTCAAAAATGGATAGAGTTCTAAATCGTGCTTCATTCGATCCTGTTCGTTTGGATGTTTATTGGTGCCTATAGCGGTGATGGCGCCAGTATTGAACAATTCTTGTTCTTTAGCAGCACTTTCACTAATTTTTTTCTGAATAGTTCCTTCGGTGAGTTGGCGTAAAAATCCGCCACCAGATTCAATGTTTTTAAACAGTGCTAGCGCTTTCTCTGCCAATTGCTGTGTAAGTGTTTCGATGTAATATGAACCATCGGCTGGGTTACTAACCATATCAAAATAGCTTTCCGCTTTAAGAATAAGCAACTGATTCCTGGAAATTCGTTCACCAAAAGAATTGCTTTTATGGTATAGCGCATCATAAGGAAAATTCATCACAGCATCTGCTCCACCTAAGACGGCACTCATGCATTCCGTCGTTGTGCGAAGCATATTTACGTTGTAATCGTAGATGGTTTTGTTTCGTTTTGAAGGCGTTGCAATAATATGGCAAGTTGTTGGTAGCTCATAAGCTGAAGCAATACTCGCGTATAACAGTCGAAGAGCTCTAATTTTAGCAATTTCGAAGAAGTAATTACTGCCCACTGCGATCTGAAAGCTCATCTTTTGCGAGTGTAGTTTCGATCCAAAATGATTTAAATATTCATTCGCATGCGACAAGGCATACGCTAATTGTTGAACGCAGTTGGCTCCCGCATTTTGATACGTGGTCGCATCTACAGTTAGTGTGTGCTCATTAGGCTTATCTGAAAGTAACTTAGACAAAATAGCGTGATCTTCCTTTTGAGAGAGATACCAATTTCCGGCTCTTGCTAATTGTCCAAGTATGTCAAATGTGAAATGCACTTTTGCATCGCGACTATGCACATATTGCTTTAGATTGCTCGTAAACTCTTCATGTAAGAAAGACAAGTTGATGTAGAGCACAATTTTATCGAATGGAAAATCCTTAAAGAGTTTTTCAAAATCAAATTTCTTCTCAGCTACTAAGTAAATAGCTTCGGCACCGCCTTGAATCGCTTTGTTTACTAACTTATTAGCAATAGTCGCATTGTCAATAAAAACACATTGCGTAATGGCCCAATTCTCTGGTTGTCCTGGGATGTTGTGGAAGTTAGATTTAAATCCGTCTTGATGATAAAATGGTTTTACATGAATTCCTTCCAGACTTTGCCAAATAAGCGTGTCGTTATAATCGGCACCTTTTAAGTCAACTTGGATTTTTTGTTTCCATTCTTTTTCAGAAACAGGATTGAATGTATCGAACAAATTATTCATTCTCCTTATTTTTTAGGCTATCCTCATGCTGAATGATAAAAATTGATTCATTTTCTTTTTTTAGATAGTATTTTTCTCGAGCATATTTTTCTACCTCGTTACTATCTTCCATTTTCTCAATAAACGCCTTGTCTTTTTTAATTTCCCCTTCATAGAACTCCTTGTTTTTGTTTAAACCGTCAATATCTTGATTTAGTTCTCTGTGAATGAAGAAGGAATTGGTGTCAAAAAAAACCATCCAAACCACAAACAAAATAAGGATTAAGACATAGGTATTCGCTACAATCTTAAACCATCTTTTTTTTCGGATGTTAGTAAATATTTTCACGGGCTAAAGGTACTACAATCGTTCGTTAATTATCGTCCTAATAAGTTCTACGGCAACTGTATTGTAGCGATTGGTCGGTATGATGATATCGGCATATTCTTTGGTAGGTTCTATAAACTGCTGGTGCATTGGCTTTAAGGTGTTTTGATATCGGTCTAATACCTCGTTGATATCGCGTCCCCGTTCCTTAACATCCCTCTTTAATCGCCTAATCAATCGTTCATCACTATCGGCATGCACAAACAATTTTACATCAAATAAAGCCCGAATCTCTGGATGAGTAAGAATGAGTATACCTTCCACAATAATCACTTTCTTTGGAGCGGTTGGAACCGTTTCTCCAGTTCTATTATGCTCAACAAACGAATAAACAGGCTGTTGGATTGTGTTTCCTTTTTTTAATTCTACTAAATGCGTGTTTAGTAAATCAAAATCGATCGAGTTTGGGTGGTCAAAGTTAATTTCCACGCGTTCATCGTAGGAAAGATGACTCGTATCTTTATAATAAGAATCTTGAGAAATCACACAAACTTGTTCCTTTGGGAGCTCTTGTATAATTTGATCGACTACTGTGGTTTTACCACTTCCAGTACCTCCCGCAATCCCAATGATAAGCATAGTTGTTGTTTTGGACACAAATTTAGGAAATATGAGGGATAGTAAACGCCTTAATTTTTACTAAATAAACTTGTAATGAATCCTTATTTTTTAGAGAGCGTATAAAACGAATATTTTAATTCTAATTGATCCATAACAGCCGGTTGATTTTTTGCAGCTGCTGAGGTTGAATTTTTAATGGGATGCGCGCCATGTAAGTTCCACTCAACCAGCGCATTTCCTTGTCTATCTTTTAATCGTAGTACTGCTTTTGTTTTTTCGGTTGGCGCCTCTGGGTTCGCACAATCTGCACACCATTGCTGTAACTTGGCATTTGCCTGTCCATTTTTTAAAGTTAGATTTTGCGCTTTGGGCAACGATGGGAGTCGGTATTTAAATGGGTTTTCGCCAGGTTTTACCACGTGTCTAAGTGCCACTTCGGTGGAAATGCCCTCAACTTCTTGAAAAGTTGTTTGCTCTCCGTTTGCCGAGAGTTCAAAAATGAAATCTTGAGATGGTTGTGAAGGTGTGCTCATATTTTTGGTTTAGAGGTTGCTTGTGAGTTACTTAAAGGTACATAAAATAGTTGAATTGCGTTTTTAGGCAGACTTGCTCACTCTGGCAATGGATATCAATTTTGATTGGATAAGTACTACATAAGCCAGTTTTAAAGATAATTTTTATATGTATATTTCTAAGATGTAAGACCTAAACACAGATCCATGGACTCTCTTTCGACCGCAATTTTGGCTGCTTCTCTCATTATCATCATGTTAGGAATGGGTCTATCACTCACAATTAGTGATTTTAAACGTGTAGTGTTTTACCCTAAAGCGATTTTTATAGGCCTATTCAATCAGCTAATCTTATTGCCGATTATTGGTTTCGGAGTGGCGATATCCTTTAATTTGGCTCCCGAAATAGCAATTGGTATTATGATATTAGCGGCATGTCCAGGTGGTCCAACTTCGAATCTAATTTCACATCTAGCAAAGGCAGACTTAGCACTTTCGGTGTCTTTAACAGCACTCAGTAGTCTCATTACTATATTGACCATACCCTTTTTAATCAATTTTGCTTTGGAGCACTTTATAAAACAAGGTCAGGTGATTCAATTGAATGTATTGCAAACAATTATTCAAATTTTGGTCATTGTGGTGATTCCTACTACCATTGGGATGCTTGTTCGTCATTATAAACCAGACTTTGCAGCTCGAATGGCAAAGCCTGTGCGTATCGGTTCTGGTATAGTTTTGGCCATTATAATTATCGGACTCGTTATCAAAGAGAAAGACAATTTTGTTTCTTACTTTCAACAAGCAGGCCTTGCCGCCTTTGCACTCAATGTAGTCACAATGCTTGTTGGCTATTTTTCGGCTAAATTCTTCGGTTTATCCAAGCCGCAATCAACGTCAATTTCGATTGAGTCTGGAATTCAAAATGGGACGTTGGCAATTACCATTGCCGTTGTACTGCTCAATAATGCTTCTTTTGCTATTGCACCTGCGGTGTATAGTTTGTTTATGTTTTTTACGGGAGGCTTTCTTATTTTTAAAGCAAATCGAAAGACAACATAATCATTTACATTGCCATTCTTTTACCGCTGCGCTCCAAATTTAAGGTGCCAGATAGTGGAAGGACACGAACTTTACTTTCTATAAAGTCATTTCTACCATTAAATGTACTGTCTATGTTATAAGGAGGTGGAATGTCTCTTAACAAGGTGCCATTGCGTCTATAAAGTTCATCATCTTTATTTTGCTGCATTTCACTAGAAATGAGAGCAGTTAACGATGTAAGAATGCTCAGAGCAGTTCCAAAAGTTGGGTTGGCCTGTAACAGGGCTTTCGCACCTAAATCGACTACCTGGCTCTCTAAAATACGCTCAATCGTTTTACCTAAATCCCTAATGTCTTGATCACTTTCCATAAATAATATGCTGTAGGCCAGAAATTCCCCTGGATTGTTAGGGCCATATAGCAAATGTCCTTGCCCGCCAAATTGAATAGTATCCCCTTTGCGAACTTTTGGGTATGGCAAGATATTGAAGTCAATAGCTGGGTTATTAGCGCCGTTCTCATCAATAGCCAATGAAATTATATAGGGCTCATTATAGCGTTGAAAAAGGCCGTCGGCATTTTTTAATAATGTAAATTCTTTTAAAACAAGGGCTATTTTATCAGTGTTAGGGTCGAACTGTTCGTAAGCTACCGGTTCTGCAAATAAATTGGCCATGGGTATTTGTTTAAAATGAATACTAAAGGTAGGAATTTTATATGGCTAAGACCCGAGGAGAAATGTAAAATTTATACTAAAAAAGGCTACCTAAATTAGGAAGCCTTTTGTACATAAGAAGGGACGAATACGTTTTAATTTTCATCTTCCGTTTCGATTGCAATAATCGATTTTGCGGAAGGAGTAATGCTTGTATTTTTTAAATCCAATAAATTTGAATTGGACAATAAGATAACAGAAATAGCTTCTGTATTAGTAAAGTCGTTTTCGGCAATAACCACTTCTTTTAAACTTCTCATAGATGCAAGACCTTGAGGTATCATTCCTGAAAGGTTATTATCGAATACATTAAATACTTCGAGATGTTTTAGGCTTGTAATTCCTTCAGTTATTGTTCCTGATAATTGATTACTGCTTAAGTGAAGTTCTTTTAATGATTTTAAATTTTCTAGACTCGATGGAATAGTACCCGTTAAATGATTTCCATTGAAGGCAATGAGCTCTAATTTGTTAAGAGTACCAAGAGTTGAAGGAAGTGTTCCTTTGATTTTGTTGAATGACAATTCTAAAACTTTCAATTCGTCAAGATTGGCTATTGAAGCTGGAAGTGTTCCGTCCAGATTATTAAAAAGCATTCTAATTTCAGTAACGTGATTGTTTTCAACGGTAACACCAGCCCAATCGGCAACGGGAGTATTTAATTCCCATGATTGATTCCAATTTTCTCCTTGAGTGGCAGTGTATAAGTCTAATAAAGCTTCTTTCTCCTGAGCTGGAACTTGCGCGAAGATGGCAAATCCTATCAGCAACAGATAAATGGTAAGTATTAGTTTTTTCACGAGGTAATTGTTGGTTAGTCCTACTAATTATGTCATAAAGAACGAATTTAATAGTTAAAGTACCAAAAAAAATCGACGAACTGCACAATTTTATTTTACTATTTATTTCTCGTGGGTCTCAGAAGGATATAAAATCAAAAAAAGTTGAATCTAATTATCCTTTGGTAGAGAGGCTATTTTTTGAATGATTTCGGTATTAACTTCGTGAATACCATTAAACACAGAAACCGTCAATCGATTGCCAAACAAACGTGAGCTTTTTAAAGATTCCTCGGTGACGCGTGCTTCAGTTATGTATTGATCTTGATTGCCATATACGTAGGTTACTTTGGTTGTGTTGGGTAGGTAGTTAAAATCTTTTGGTTCTAATTCGATTGGAACACCTCCAGAATGTAAGATGAGGTGATTGCAAGAAATTTGTCTACTAGACAACCATCGCGTAGCAATGGAGACTCCTTGAGAATATCCCAAGACAATAAAATTAGGTGCATTTTCTGGTCGCTCCGCCTCCCATACGGCATCAACATATTTTAGTACATTTTGTGTCTCAATTTGGGTGTTCTCTCGGGTAAGCCACGAGGCACCTACATGTTTAAAGGATTTATCTTGATAGTACTTCGAGGGAGCTTGTGGTACGATAACGAAATTTTCCTCCGGAGACAATTCTTTAAAATACCTTGCGAAGTATTTGCTTAGATATCCCATACCGTGAAATACCAGCCACACGTTTTTGGTTTTAGAAGTAAAATTGTTTACGGTCGTGTAAGAATTTTGTGTGGTGTAAAGTATATGTTTTTCGGTCATCATATTGTATTTTTACAAAAGTAAAATTTTGAAATGAGCTTGACCAAAGAAGAAATCCTAAAAAAGTGCAACGAAATGTGCAAAAACACATTAATGGAAACGTTGGAAATCGACTTTGTGGATATAACCGATGATTCAATTACTGCTCGTATGCCTGTAAGTGCTAAAGTGCATCAACCAGATGGTGTACTACATGGAGGGGCCTCGGTAGCGCTTGCCGAAAGTGTAGGTAGCGCGGGGGCATATATTTTTTTAGATGGAAAAGAGCATCAAATTCGGGGAATCGAAATTGCTGCGAATCATGTAAAAAGCATTCGAGAAGGCTATGTGTATGCGAAAGCAAGTATACTACACAAAGGTCGTACAACCCAGTTGTGGAATATTCGAATAGAAAATGAGAACGATGAATTGATTTCTCTTGTAAAATTAACCACGCTGACTCTTCGTTCATAAATGGAATTTTCTGAACTTTTAGAAACCATTACGGCACATCACAAAAAGCAATTACCATTTGTAGTTTACGGATTGCCAGAAAATTCTTCTGTAGTAGCTCAATTTCAGGATCATTTATCACCAACAACAAGAAATGATTTCCCTACGGATGGTTTTGTTTTTGCGCCGTTTGACAAAGATAAATCCTTTTATTTCATTTCAGAAACTACACCTATTACCATTTCTTTGCCTGCCGTCGAACTACCTCTTGAGACGGTCAGTTTAAACGAAACAGAAACTGCTAAAGCTAAGCACAAAGACCTTGTAGAAAAGTGCATTTTAGAAATTAATTCAACCGAAGTTCAAAAAATAGTAGCATCCCGAAAAGTAACAGTTTCTGCTAAAAAAATGGACCTAAAACAAGTATTGTCGCGTCTATTTCTGCTATATCCATCTGCGTTTCGTTATGTATGGTTCCATCCAGACACCGGTATTTGGTGTGGTGCTTCGCCCGAAACTTTAATACAAGTTAAAGCTGGGGAGTTTAGAACGATGTCTCTAGCCGGTACGCAAGTTTCCGAAGAAATATCAAACGTGGTGTGGGGATCCAAGGAAGAAGAAGAGCAAGAAATGGTAACTCAAGCGTTGGTAACTAGACTGAAAGATATTACCACACGGTTAACTATATCTGAACCATACACCCATCGTGCAGGGTCTCTATTGCATATAAGAACTGATGTCGATGGAGTATTAAAGCAAGGGATTACATCGGTGCAAAATGCGGTGTTTGAATTGCACCCAACGCCAGCTGTCTGTGGTACCCCAAGAAATCATGCGAAAACATTTCTTTTAAAGAATGAAGACTACGATCGCTCATTTTATACAGGATTTTTAGGACCTATTTCTAATAATGGAGCAATGGCTACTATTTTTGTGAATTTACGTTGTATGCAGTTGGACGAGCAGGGGGTTCATATGTATGTAGGTGGAGGAATTACTTCTAGATCAACACCTTCTTCGGAGTGGAAAGAGACTCAAAACAAACTCCAAACCATGT
>Ga0316208_1000145_pt1 | contig 100191 bp, 70 predicted proteins | sample 3monopyrite_MG_FD_204944 | JGI IMG/M metagenome (GOLD analysis project Ga0316208, IMG submission 204944) | Microbial mat bacterial communities from mineral coupon in-situ incubated in ocean water Damariscotta River, Maine, United States -... | ecosystem: Environmental > Aquatic > Marine >... | reverse complement strand
ATCTTGCTTGATTTAAAATCAAGTTTTTCTATTTTCCATGGAGATTCTAGACCCAATCCCATTGCGAATAATGTTTCACTGTTCATGTAGTGGATTATACATTACCCACTCGATTTCACATAGAGCCGATAGTTTAATAGAGTCAAGTAGCCAATATGGTTGTTTTTTATCATTTTTAGTTATGAATAGGGCTCATATAATTTATTGCATTATCAATTATCTGGATTGCCTTTTTCAAGGGAATGACAGAGTTCATTTAAATCACAACTGAATGATTACGAATAATTAAGACCTATCTAATTTTATAAACAATGCTCTCAATATTTTCGGACTGATTAATCGTAGCTATGGATTCGCCGGTACTGAGTCTATGAATAGTAATTTTTCCAGCTTTATCAGATGTGAAAAGAAGATTTTTTTCAAAATCAAGATTAATAAAGAGATCAAAATCAATCTTGTTCACAACCTCATTCGAGCTAGAATTAAAATAGCTAACTGAACGAGGACTTAAGACAAAGACATTGCTGTCTTTTTCATCAGGATAGTATTCGGGCAGCAATTGAAAAACACCAAATGTACCACCACCAGTGGCAATCCCTTTTCGTCCAGACATGTCTTTCGCATTAAACAGGGTTACATCATTTGTTTTAGCATTAATCACATAAAGTCGAGCTTGATCCCTGCTAAGCAGCATTGCTGTGTCTGAATATTTATAAGATATCGTCATATAACCAGAATAGTATCCAGTAGCTGCACCCAAGGCAACCGTAGCTAAAAACTGACCAAACTTCACAGAAGCTCGACCAACGCCCGAACTACCAACGATCTTTAGAGAATTAACATCAAATACTGCTACTTCAGATCCAGTGCCTTCACGTAAATAAATCAGTGCATCATTGTTCGAGTAAAAGCCCGAAGCTATATCAAACGGAGTGCTAATTTTAGTGGAAGAAACAGACTGCTCTGCATCCAGTACAACAAAACGGCCCTTTCCTGATACCAGAAAGCCATTTTCTTTGTTGTTCACAATTAATAATCGGGGTTTTACATATTCGTCAGAATGACTGATAATTTGCACATTTCCAGAATCGTATTGACTGATATCAAAACCTTTTTCTTTTTTTGAAAGATTGGCAAAATAAAAATAGTTAGTGTCCTTAGGTTTCGCAAATACAGGGAAATTATAACCGACTTTTTGAGAGTAAGAAACAGCTCCGGTAACTGAGTCGAAAACAATAATTTCATGTTTATGATTTTTTGCTACTTTGTATTTTTTAACAAATAGGTCTTTATCAATTTCTGGTTTGTAGTTGTACCACACGTATTTACTCGCGTAATTTTGCAACTGCTCACCCGTATGAATATCAAATATATTTATTGATTTATGTCCTTTCATGCCTGCTTTGCCACCGACATACAGTGTCTTTTTTGATTTTGACTGACCAATTAAGAAAGCCTTTTTCTCCAAAGCAACCGAATAATCCAATTGTTCTGTAGTGAGGTTATAGCCATTTAAAAAGTGTTTCTTTTTATTAACGATTTGCACTGCCAATAAAGTTTCTTCTTCATTAAAAATTGGCTCAACAAAAGCACCCAAATAAAGTCTTGGAAACTTCCCGACATCCGTGCGAAATATTTCTTCGAAATTTGCCGTTGAATAGACAACAAGCTCATCATGCTTTTTTTTCTTTCTGGCTAAATAGACAACCAAATATTTTTCACTTGGAGAAAATGTTTGAAAAAGAGAAGAGCCAAAACTAACTCTTTGCGATTTTAAGATTTTGAAATCTTGAGAAGAATCTATTTGTTTTAAAGTAAATTCAAGACCTTTTTTCTTGATTTTTTCAGAACTTTGACCAAAATAAATCTTGGCTTGCAGTGATGTAACAGAAAAAGTTAAGCAAAAAAATAGGCAGATAGAAGGTATTTTATTCATATTTATTTTCCTTGTCAGATTGTAAAAAGTGTTTCAAAAATCCCTATATAGAAACGCATTTTAAAGTGTAAGTTATTGATATGCATAAGGAATCAACAGAACCCCAAAAACACCTTATTGGTGATGAAGCTTTTAGTGATTTCTTAGGAACATTAAGGACTTGCGCTATCATTGTGTTTTCTAAATCGGGATTTCGGTATTAGTATATGGAATTATACAATAATACCGATGCACAAAATACAAATTTTACCCAAATCTCGATTTAGAATCACAATTTAGAGAGCAAAGAATTCATAAAAACTAAATACACCTCAATGGTGATGAAGCTTTTTGAGGGTTTCTTAGGCGCATTAAAGGCTTGTACTCTCATTGTGATTTTCTATATCGGGATTTGGGTCTTATGAATCCACTTGCTTTAATAAGGCTGATTGATTGTGTATTCAATGACAACACCATACAAGGTTGCAGCATAGAGAATATTAGGAACTGGTCTATCAGTGGGCAAAAATGCATGGATAATATAATTGTATGTTGAATTGTCTATAGTAGAATCATTAATACTGGTATCACTGGTTGAACCATATCTTACTCCACTAGTATTATACACAGATGAAGCCTGTGCCATTTCAGTCTTTGTTCCTGACAAGTTTGTTCTATACAATATAGAAGTGCCTGTCACTGTGGAATAATCCTGTTGCCAGTAATACGTAAACTTAGTAACAATCGCACCATGTGGCAATTGCACGGGTGCATAAAAATCAGTCGATGAGGCATCGAGACCATTTATCTCGGTGCCGCTATTATTATACACATAAGTATTTGAGGATGGTTGAAAAGCAGCAGCAGGGATAGAAACATAACTGGTAACGGCTTTCCAAGTAAGTGGACCTTCCACATGACTAGAGCCTGTAACAACCAATGCAGGTGAAGAAGGAGAAAATATATTTTGTATAGTCACGGCAGCAGTGCCAGCAACTGCATTTTCAAACTTAGCCGCAGCACCTGATAAACCACCAGAACCATAGACACCAGTACCCGTTCCATTGACCAAATCAACAACGCCTTCAACTGCATTAGCGTTCATTGTTTCACCCCGTACACCTACTCCATCGGCATTTGTATTTTTTCCGTAAACACCATAGCCACTGGCTGAACTACTAGAGCCATAAACACCATAATTTTTACCACCAGTATTGCTTGATTTACCATAAACACCATATCCAATAACTGAAGCCGTTTGACCATAAACTCCCCATGTTTCACCTGTTGCGGCAGTAGCATCACCAAAGACACCAACCCAAGGAGCAACTCCTCCGACACCTGTACCAACACTGGAACTACTTTCGCCCCGAACACCATAGGAGGTTACGCTTGTAGTACCAGTAGCATTCCCATAAACCCCATAAGGTGTACCAGTAGTGCCGTTTGTAATGCCACGGACTCCTACTCCATCAACACTGCGTGCATAGACACCGTTTCCACTAGAATTGTTTGATGCATATATGGCTCCATCACCGGTGTTAGGTGATTTGTTGAAGGCGCGAATACCATCTCCAACTGTTGTATCGTCATTGGTTACCGACAGCATATAAGAAGTATTACTGTTAGCAATATTCAATTGACCTGTCATACTATCACCAGTTGTATCGACCCAAGAATCGGCACTAGCAGCCATAAATGCTGTGCTGTCCATACCATCAAGTAAATCAGAATCGAGGCCATTGCCACTTCCAACATTAACACTAAAAGTCGTTCCTGTAAGACTCAAACCCGTACCCGCGCTGTAACTGCTTCCTGATGTAGTTTGACAGGTCACTGTCCCGTCCGCTGCAACAGCTCTAATCGCCTGACCTGCTGAACAAGAACTGCTAATGCGTTGTTGAATGATGCTAGTATCTACGCTCAAGCTAACATCACCAGATGTACCACCACCTGTCAAACCAGTACCTGCAGCAACACCGGTGATATCACCATTTGCACTTGCATTACCTCCTGCATAAGCATATTCTGCATATGGAGCTGCTCCAAGTTTTTGTCTTGGGGACAACGTAGTAAAACCATTTCCTGTTAAATCTACAGCTATTTCCAACCAATAATCTGTGCCGTCAAAAAACAACATCCATAAATCAAGGTTAGCAACAAATCTACCACCCGTGACATTGACTGTTTGTATATCTACACTGCCCACAGCATTGCCGCCAGAGTTAGCATCGAATAATGTAAAAGCCATGTCGGCAGAACCAGTAAATGGCGCGCCTAATTGAGTCAGTTCACCTTGGTAGGTAAAAGCATGGATTAGCCCTGCATACAATAGAGCAAGCAATAAGTTTATTTTAATTAATGTTTTCATTTTATACGTCTCCTGTTATTCTGGTTCTGGCACTTTTATAAATTTCAAACCCAACCAGATATTTCATTTATTGTTCATTCAAATCCATCTTTAAAGATGACATCTCCACCCGATGGTAATGGCAGATATCCGCCTGCAAGTGATATATTTCCAGCACTCATAAGCACTGTATCACTTTGACCAATGACTCCAATAAGCTGTATGCCATTAGCATTGGAAATGCCGCCACCACCATCTATACTGAACCAATCGATTTCTTGAGCTACTACTACGGTACTTACTACAGAAAGTAGCATAATAAGTAGGCCTCTCTTACCTATGAACTGTTGCCGAATTCGTTTCTTCTTCATAACCTCACCCTCTTCTTTGGGTTTTACCCGATTTAAAAAATACATCGTTATCATCAATACTAACGATAGAATTTCGAACAATAGGACACAAAGTAGTAAAAAGTATATTATTCAAGAGGCCTTTGCATAATTATGTGGCGAAAGAAAAAATAGAGAAAATTTGCCAGATTGAGCCAAAAATTGAAGGTAATAGCGCGCTATTGGCGAATTTTTTGGCAAAAAGCTGGTGAATTTAATCATTTTTTATTCGTCTCACTAATTATGCAAAGGTCTCTTCAACATAATCCATACACACCACTATCACTTTCTCATGAGCTATCTTGTTGATGCAAAAATTTTTCATGGCTATGCACTATAGTCCTGTTTCACAGTTTGTTTAGCCAACCTTTCACTAGACGTGCCATGAGCTTGTGCTATAATTGTGTTCTTTATATCACGATTTTGGGATATGATTTTAAAAATATTCGACATCTGAAAATCGGTTAAAATAAAACATTATGCAATACAAAGCTTCAACACCTGAAGAATATATCACTCAAATTCCTGAAGAACGAACAGAGGCGATGACACGACTTCGGGAAGTAATCTTAAAAAATTTACCACAAGGATTTGAAGAAGGCATTAATTACGGAATGATTGGATACTTTGTGCCTCACTCCATTTATCCAGAGGGCTATCATTGCACTCCCGAATTACCCTTGCCATTCATGAGTATTGCATCGCAGAAAAACTCGATTAATTTATATCATGGCGGAATCTACGCTGACAAAGGATTATACGATTGGTTTGTTGGTGAATATCCTAAGTATTGCAAGCGAAAATTAGACATGGGTAAAAGTTGCATACGCTTCAAAAAAATAGATGAAATTCCATATGATTTAATTGCAGAATTATGCACCAAAATGACTGTAGAACAATGGGTTGAATTGTATGAGAAGAATACAAAGAAAAAATAGAAATTTATTTATAATACTCACTCCGAAAATTTAATCAGGCCCAAATACCGATATTGCGATTCTATATCGGCATTTGGCTGATAAGATGTGAAGTGCCAAGTTAATGTTGATCCAACACAGTCCAACACTATTACTGGCTTGATAAATATTCATGCAGCCAAGTTGGAGGTTTTTTTTCGATCGGATGTTTGAAGTTTTTTTCCATAAACAACCTTTTACAGAACTTTGGGATATTTTTAGATTGAATTTTTTCTTCAAAGTGCTTTTGTGATACCGCTCTAAAATAGTAATGTGCTATAACTGTTGCAACTGTAGATTTCATATAGCCCGCTTTTTTGTAAGATTTTCTGATTTCTTTTAGGTCTTTTTTGGTGTCTCGAAAATAATGTTGAGGGAATTTTTCAATAGTTAAGCCTGTGATAACTTCTGGGTAGATTTCATATGTTAAACAGTTTCCAAAGAGATCCGCATAGACTTCTTCTCTTAACTCATTCATTCGTTCCAAGCTAGAATAGCCCGATAAAAAATGAAAGACTTCATGAGCAAGCGTGCTTATCATGTATTTTTCAACAAACTTAGAAAAATTGCTAATTTGTTCATTATTTATGTTGTCATAAAAAATTAATTTTATCTTGCCTTTAGCTGCTTTTTTTTCTGATTCTTTAAAAATGCTTTTAGGACTCGTTATTAATCTATATTCTATCGACATGTCAAACGGTTCTATCTTTAATAATTGAATGTATTGATTTAAAGCAACAGGTAGCTTTTCAAAATATTTACTCTTGTTTCTGATGTGTTTAAACTTCGAAAAGAACTCTGGATATGTTAAAAGGGAAACACTAACTGTATCCTCTGAAAATTTTTTCAAGAGAACGGGCTTACTATCAAATTGATAGAATTCTACTTCCTTCCCTGAAATGGCTGACAGTGTAGAATAAACATTTTTCCTTTTATCGTAAATCACTCCTAAAATATAATCATACTTTTTAAACACCTCTTTGACTGTATTTTTCTCAATTGCCGAAGCGCTTGAAAAGAATAAGGCAAGCGAAAAATAAAACCAATGTTGGCATGTCAACATTGGTTTAATAATCATTAAAACATTAAATTTATTAGAACCCATTCAAATCCGCATCGTTAAGGTAAAACTATCACTAGCACCAATATTGAACCATTATCGTAATAGTGGTGTCAAATTTACATTAATCAAAACCACCTTAGGGGCAGCCCATCTAAAACCCGTCTTTTCAATAACGCAATATCATTGGTGAATTTATAAATCTAGATGCAAAACAAGATGATTCCACCCTAATAAACGAATTTCTTGATAAAAATCACAGTCAGTATTTTAACTTACCGATTGATAAGAGCAAAGGAAATATGTTCATGAATTTTTCGCTGGCATTTACTATTCTACTCCACTGAACCATTGAGGTATATTTATAAGATTTTTATGAACACTTTGTCCTTTTTCTGCAGCAGTAATCGTAACAATAATAAGAATGGGGTTATAACTATTCGTTAATTACTTTTGCGGAGGCACAACTATGAAAAATTTAATCTTACTCATCCTTTTTTTCGGAAACGTACAGGCACAGAATCTTCTTGCAAACAATTCTTTTGATTCAGATATTTCATCATGGAATACTCTCGGCAATACAGTCCAATGGATAGCCAATGATGGTGCAGCAACCTCTGGCAATGGCTGTATTGAGCTTAGAACGGCTCTTAACAATGGTGGTTGGATACGTATCGAATCCGAAAAAGTACCCGTTGTCCAAAATTATCATTATATTTTAGGCATTTCTTACAAAAGACCTACAGGCAGTCTCTCACCCTACGGTTACCTCTCAATTTATTGGTTTGACCAGAATGATAATTTTGTCGGTGAATATCCTCATTTAGGTGTCAAGCCGGTATTACCTATCACAGATGACGACCAATGGCTTAATGATATCAGTGAATGGGACAATATTGTTACTGATGCGGTTAAAGCCAGTGTTATTTTATGGGTTCCATCTGCTGATTCAGGCACAAATGATGCCGTATTGCGTTATGATGATGTGATCTTTTATCAAGACACTGTGTTTGTTTCAGGTTTTGATTAATCTGAACATGGCATCCCAGAGTTACGCATTATGCCACTGAGTTAATAAGATTTTATCCCAAAACTTAGTGACCTTTAGCCTATTGTTTCATTAATCTATCTAGGTTATTCTAAAAAACGCAACTATTCAGCGGCGCTGTGTTTGCTCATTTTCTTTAGTAAAAAACTCACTTGAGCTCATTGCCGTAAATTCGACACTTGTTTGCTGTATGAATATTAGAAATGATTAGCATTTTCTTGTTCAAACAAGTTTTAAGCAAACACAGCTCCTAGGAGCTTGTCCGAGAATAGCGATTGTAGCGAGAGAAAGTTAAATGGAGACAGGTTTTTGCCTAATTTGAGGCGAATAGCACTGCTATTTAACGAGAATTAGGTGAAAAACTGTCCAATTTCAACTTTTTCGCAGTAAATTTCTATTCTCGGACAAGCTCTTAGGTTGAGTTATGCTGAATGATTACAAAAAAACTAAATTAAACTTGGGATTGAATCATGTTACAAATTAAAAACCTATCAAAAACCTATGCCAATGGTGTAAAAGCGATTGATGCAGTAGAACTTCAACTCGGACATGGAATGTTTGGACTTCTTGGGCCAAATGGTGCAGGCAAATCATCGTTGATGCGTACTATTGCCACATTACAACAACCAGATACGGGCACTCTCTATTTTGAAGGGATAGATGTCCTGAAAAACCCACAAGAGTTACGTTTAAAACTAGGTTATTTGCCTCAAGATTTTGATGTTTATCCACGAATTAGTGCAATTGATTTGTTAGACCATATGGCCGTTTTAAAAGGATTGAATAATAAAAAAGAACGCAAAAAAGCCGTCGAGGGATTGTTATACCAAACAAACCTATGGAAGGATAGAAAAAAGGCCGTCAGTTCATTCTCCGGCGGTATGAAACAACGCTTTGGCATTGCCCAAGCTTTATTGGGTGACCCACAATTAATTATTGTTGACGAACCCACCGCTGGGCTTGATCCCGAGGAACGCAACCGTTTCCATAACTTACTGTCTGATATTGGAGAAAACAAAGTGGTTATTTTATCCACTCATATTGTTGATGATGTTGAGGAACTCTGTTCTGATTTTGCTATTTTGGCCAATGGCGCGATCCAAGTTCAAGGCAAACCCCACGATTTAACCGCCCAATTGAACAATAAAATCTGGAAAAAAGCCATCGCTAAAAAAGAAGTGGATGAAGCACGTCATCAATACCAAGTTATTTCAACCAAACTCAAAGCCGGCCAAACATTGATTCACGTTCTATCTGATGAGGACTTAAGCTCTCACGGTTTTCAAAGTGTTGTGCCAGATATGGAAGATGTGTATTTTTCTACGCTGTTTAATTGCAAAAAATTTGCTACAAATAACAGTGCGGAGTAACTTATGTTTACGAAATTAGCTAAATTTGAGTTTAAATATTTCATTAAACAACCTTCGTTCTATTTCACTTCGTTTGTATTTTTCTTTTTAACCTTTATGGCAATGGTTGTTGATAATGTCCAAATTGGTGGCTCACGATCTAATGTCAATTTTAATTCGCCCTTTGCCATAACATACACCATGATAATCATGTCGATAATAGGCATGTTTTTAGTGGCTAACTTTGTTGGTGGCACTGCTACTCGTGATTATACATCTAAAATGAATGGTATTATTCACACTATGCCAACCTCAAAAGGAAGTTATTTGTGGGGACGGTTATTTGGGGCTATTTTATTTTGTTTAATGGTTTTTTCTATGGTGCCTTTGGGAACATTACTGGGAAGTTTGTGGCCGACTGTCGATGCCGATAGATTGGGAGCGACTCATTTATGGCCTTATATCAAAACTTATCTTATCTTTATTGTGCCTAATTTTATCTTCTGTGGCGCCTTATTTTATTCGTTTGCGATGAAATCCCGTTCTATGATGGGCATGTATCTTGGAGTTATCGGGTTTTATGTATTGTTTGGTATTTCAGGTCAGCTTTTAAAAGACCCTAGTCTGTTAACCACAGCTGCCTTATTAGACCCTTTTGGAATTCGTGCTTTTTCACAGGTCACCCGATATTGGACACCTTTTGAGATGAATACCAATACAGTCAACTTTGAAGGGATCATTTTGTATAACCGCCTTCTGTGGCTGAGTATTTCTGCACTTATCATTGCTTTGAGCCATTATTTTATTGATATTCGAAAGACAGCTAAAGTAAAAAAAGAAAAAGCCAGCAAGCAATCCTCGCAAGATTTCAACAAAGACATTGTGGCATTAACTCCAACAGCCTCAAATGCCTCTCAATGGTCTCGATTTAAAACCAGAACCCTGTTTGAAATAAAACAAGTGATTAAATCACCCGCCTTTATTATCTTAGGAATATTAACCCTGTTTAATATGTCCTCCATTTTTATTGGCTCTTTTGGAAATTATGGCACTGATGATTGGCCATTAACCCGCAATATGTCAACGCATATTATGGATTCATTTGGCTTGCTCATTATGATAATTATCACCTATTATGCTGGAGAATCCATTTGGCGCGAAAGGCAACTCGGCATGGGCGACATAGTAGAGTCCACACCGACCAAAAATTGGGCCTTGTATTTTCCTAAGGTTTTGGGATTGTTTACGGTGATATTCACATTGGTGGCCATTGGCATCGCCTTTATGATGTTGTTTCAAGTTTCTCGTGGATACAGTAATTTCGAAATAGGCGTTTATTTTACCTTGTTGTTTACTGATTTCATGCTGCCGACTTTTATGGTCGTGATACTGTCGTTATTTTTCCAGATTATTTCACCCAATAAATACTTGGGAATGGGCCTGTTTGTTCTTTTCTTCATCGTCTCCATAGTGTTGTCCAATCTAGGGTTTGAACATGGCTTATGGGACTTTGCAGGAACGCCCTATTCACCTTTCAGCGATATGAATCAATACGGTCATTTTGTTAAATCTTTAATAGCCTACAACCTCTATTGGCTTGGATTAAGCATTGTATTAACCGTCCTGGGTTATGGTTTGTACCGTCGCGGTACTGAATATGGTTTAAAATACCGTTGGTCACAATTAACAAGCAATCTTGGAGCCAAAGGAATAATGACGGCAGTTGTTGGCTTGGCACTGTTTGTTGGTTTTGGTGCTTACATTTACTACAATACTACGATTCTAAATACCTACAGATCAGAAGATGAAACCTACGAATTGCAGGCCAATTATGAAAAGGCTTATAAACAATTTGAAAAATTACCTTTAACCAAAATTACCGATGTGAATGTCAACGTAGATATATTCCCAGAACAACGCAAGGTCACAGCTCAAGGTTATTATTTAATCAAAAACAAAACCAACTCAGCGATTGAAAAACAACTCATAATTTGGGATGAGAAAAGCAAAGTTACCATTGATATGAAAGATGCTGAATTGAAAAATTTTAATGAAACTTTTAACACGGGTTGGTTGCATTTTAATCCAGCCATTCAGCCTGGCGAAACGCGTCAAATGAATTTTACCGTATTACGACAAGCCAAGGGTTTTGTTGATGGAGCCTCAGATAACACCATTGTTGCCAATGGTTCATTCATCAACAATCAAACCTTACTGCCGCACTTTGGTTATGATTCTGGCTATGAATTAACGGACAGACAGGAACGCAAAAAACGCGGCATGTCACCACCACAACGCATGGCAAAGCTTGAAGATGAATCGATGTACCGTACTGGTTTTATTGGGCCTGAAGCTGACTTCATCAATTATGAAGCGATAGTTTCAACCAGTGAAGATCAATTTGCCATCACGCCAGGTTATATTCAAAAAGATTGGATTGAAAATGACCGACACTATTACCATTACAAAATGGATGTGCCCATCTTTAACTTTTTTGCCTTTTTATCCGGCAAATATGAAGTGTTGAAAGAAAACTACAAAGGCATCAATATTGAGGTTTATTATCATCCAACACACGATAAGAACGTAGAAATTATGAAAAAAGCGGTAGAAAAGTCTTTGGATTATTACAAGCAAGAGTTTTCTCCCTACCAATACCGTCAGGTGAGAATTATTGAATTTCCGCGCTATGCATCTTTTGCCCAAAGCTTTTCAAATACCATTCCTTATTCTGAGGACATAGGTTTTATCGCTGATTTACGTGACGAAGACAATATTGATTGGGTATCCTTTGTGACCGCTCATGAAATGGGTCATCAATGGTGGGGACATCAAGTCACACCCGCGAATGTTCAAGGTTCAGCAGTACTTTCTGAGTCATTGTCCGAGTATTCGGCTTATTTGGTCATGGAACAATTGTACGGCGAACACCATTTGCGCAAGTTCTTGAAATACGAAATGGATCGATACTTACGTGGTCGCAGTGGTGAAATTTTAGAAGAAATGCCTTTAATGCGAGCCGAAAATCAACAATATATTCATTATCCAAAGGGTGGAGTTGTCATGTATTCACTTAAGGATAGATTAGGCGAAAAGAAGTTTAACGGCGCATTAAGAATGTTTTTAGAAGAATTTCAATACCAATCAGATCCATACCCAACTACTTTAGACTTAATCCGTCATATCAAAGCTGTCGCGAGTTCTGATGATATGAAGTTTATTGATGATATGTTTGTTAAAATAACAATATTTGATCTAAAAACAAAAAAAGCCACGGCCAAAAAGCTCGCCACTGGCAATTATCAAGTGGAATTAACCATCGAAGCGGACAAGTATTATGCCGATGGCAAAGGCGAAGAAAGCAAAGATGTGGTTGATGATTATTTCGATATTGGGATATTTTCGAGTAATCCAGATACAGCTAAAGATGATACACATGTATTAAAGTTTGATAAAGAATTTATCAAAACAGGCAAAAACACATTCACTTTTGAGGTCAAAGAATTGCCCAAATATGCAGGTATTGATCCTTATATCAAGATGATTGATAGGAATTCAAATGACAATATGATTAAAGTTGAATTGTTAGACGAATAGATATTTGAGGATAAATAGGTACAAGGAAGTGCCTTATCCACAACAAATCTATGTTTTAGTCACACCTATCTAACATGCACATATATCCCCACAAAAACGAATGGAACTTAATATTACCCAAATCCCGATATAGAAAATGATCTAGAAGATGTTCATGCTATGATTAATGAGATGGGGATGCAATATACCGAAACAATGGCATCTTTTTAACACCTAAAAGCAGCTTACTTTAGCTACACCCATAAACCACAAGAAGCGTTAAAAGAACAACGAATAGCACTTGCAATTTTGAAGAATAATCACCCTCAAAACCATTCACAAAGTGGTTTATATTTTAATACTTTTGCTTCTATTTTACATCGAGTTAATCAAGTAAATTTAACCATAGAATGGTATAAATAAGCATTGGATTTTTATAAAAAAAATGCCAATGGAATTCAACATCTGTACTTCCTTAATTTAGTGCCTGACCGAGAAAGCAATCGTAGCTAGGGAAAGTCTTGTTTGAAGCAAAATATTTCATTATTTAAGGAACCGAATAACTTGATTGAAACTTAAAAATGATAGAGACCACAGACTTGTGCCTGTGGTCTTGTTAATCCGCTTTAATCACGCGAGATTCTATTTCTAAAACCATAAGCCGTTGTTAATAAAAGTGTCAGGTATAACAGCATTGACCACCAAGATAATGTAGGAATGATAAATGGTACAGCAAATCCACCATTGCCATTGTTATCACTATTGTTACTGGTATCTGTGTCTATTTCATTTGCACTGACTGTTACCTGATTATCAAAAGCACCATGTGTAACAATGCTTGTTGTAACCATAATCGTTTCACTTGCACCACTTGCTAATGAAGCAATAGTACATGGGAATGTATTGGGCAAGCAGTTAATGCTGTTCATTGAAACTAAATTTAAATTTGTCATAACATCATTGACAACGATATCATTAGCCGTATTAGGGCCGGCATTACTGACGACAATTTGATAGAGAATTTCATCATTCATATGATAAGGTCCGGGAGTTATTAAATCTTTCACTACCGACACATCAATATCAACGGCTAGAGATTGCAAATACCAACTGCCATCATTGTTGTTTTTTACTAGATTATAGCTATATTGCGGAGTATTGATAACCCCACCTTGTAAGAGAACCACTAAATTAGACGTCCCATCAACTTGTAATACTTTAATGCCATCACCAGGGTTGTTTCCTGTAGCTGCTCCTAATCCACCTACATTATTAATATTTAAAGTCACTATGCCTTGAGCATCGCCATTAATCACAATCAAATCTTTATCTGAACTGCTGTCACCCAAAACCACATCTAAATTGATGTCAGAGCCTGTTCCTGAATAATTTCCTGCAATGCTTAGAACATCGCCTGCATTATTGTCATTAGCGTTGAGTGTAGCATTTATCAATGAAAAATCACCAGAAATTGAATAGATACCAGTACCAGCTCCTGTCATTTCTAAAGTACTGTTTGTGTTGACTGAAAAATTACCTTGATAAGCTAAGGCGTTATCTGCATCAAATGTACTGCTAGATAATACCGAAGTACCTAAATTTGGTAGGTTTTCTCCCACTTTCAAAGTGCCACCTGTGACCGTTAATTGTGCAGTATTATCTAAAGTCATATTTTCCCAATTGAGGATCGTAGAACCATCGACTGAATTTGTAACGCCAGAAAATAACAAGGCATCAACAAAGCCATCAGCATCACTAAAATCATCACCACCATCATAAAGTGTCACATTTGTGGTATTGCTCCCTGTCAAAACAGACAAACTATCGGTACCCTCTCCCAATTCAATTCTGCCTTTTATTTCACTACCACTGTTTAAGTTCACATCAGTGGCACCATTATTTTCTTGTATTGCAGCGTTATCAAGAGAAGCATCAAGCAGGGCATTTGAAATATTTATGACTCCATTAGATACATTGGATGAACTTAAAATTCTAATTGCGGCCGTTGGATTGTTTGTGGCCACAATATTGCCACCAGTAATATCAATATCATATACAGTATTATCCGAATCGATTTGGATATCAATTGCTCTGCCCCCAGAACCTTGATTTTCAATATCAATATTAGAGGTGATATTAACCATTGAACCATTGAGAGATCTTATTTCAACGCCAGAGCTTGAGTCGCCAGTTGTGGTTATTTTCCCTGCATTCAGGTTTAAGTTACATGCACCTGTTGTTGAATTTAGATGTGTACATAATATGCCTTTAGAAAATTCACCTCCTAGTGTCATGTCCTCATTTATATTAATACTTATATTGCCTGATGCACCTCCGTGTCTTGCAAAAATACCATTTGATAATTGGCTTGACGTCAATACTGCATGTGCGTTAATTGTAATATCACCATTTCCTTGATTTAACTGTGCAAATACACCAATTGTATCATTACCCGTTTGATTCATAATTCCATTTGTTGTGATGTTTAAGTTACTGTCACCTGTGAGGCTTAAAGCACGAACCAAATTACTGTTATTTCCTGATGTTGATATATTTCCAGAAGTCACTAAATCTAAATCAAAAGAAGATAATTCATTTTCAATATTGAATGCTCTTGAACTATCTCCACTAAGATTTATATCAGCAGATGAATCAATGCTAATAGTGCCTGTACTTTGATCTTGATATTCAGCATTAATTCCTTTTGAATCATCACCTGTTACATCAAGTGTACCTGATGCAGTGATATTGATATCACCATCTCCTCCTTCATTAGCAACACCATAGCCAATAGCAGCTCTTATTGCAGATTTATCCATCCCTCCAATGCTCATATCACCTGTTGATTCAATTGTAATATCACTAGTCCCTGTATTGCCAAATTCAAGAAAGCCAGCGGAAACACTTATTCCATTTCCGCTGACTGTTTGAATAGTACCTGAAGATTGAATTAATGTATTGCCCGCTCCAATAGAGTTAGATGAAACAATGCCGCTTCCAAAAGGTGAATTAGCTATGGTGAAATTTGCAGCAGATACAACATTCACATCACCCGCGCCTAAATTACTAATACCAATACCTGCAGCAGATTCTTGTGCACCAAAACTGACTATTTCACCTGAAACATTCATACTGACAGAACCAGGATAATTGTTATTTCCCCCAGCATTTGTGGCTAAAATAACAGGCAAGAATGCAAATAAATCAGCTGTAGAATTAACCGCCATGTTGGCAGAACTATTGAGTACACTATGCCCACCTGTTAAAGAAACCAAGTGATCATTAATACTGGTCATTTCAATATCATCAATATTTAAGGTGATGCTCTCACTAATATTACCGCCACCCATGTTTAGACTAATTCCGCCATCAAGAATGCCGCCATTATCCAATATGGTAAATGGAGAAGCACCAGTGGTAACATCTACCACCAAAGACTGATTTAGACCTATCGAATAAGAAACCCCTTGTGTAGCATTATAGGGAGAGGCATCGGTTACGGGAATTCCATCACCGTTACAGGTGACACTTTCATTGATAATCAAACCGCACTCATTGCTCGCCCAAAGAGGAGTGATAGTAAAAGCCATTATTAAGATACTGACAGTATATTTACGTTTTATCATTTTATTACACACATTTTATTAATACTCTACTACCACCGTAAAGGGGATGCAAAACGGGTCAAATTAATAAAAAAGCCACTGGTGTTTTAACCAGCGGTTTTATTGTTACAGATTCAGGTCTAATTTTGTTCAAATCCATGTTTGAAAATAATATCAGGATTAATGAAAACTGCCGTAGCATTCATATCCGAATTAACCGTAAGATCACAACTCTCGTCTTGTCCTAGACAGGCGCCTGTCCAGTGTGAAAAAGCACTATTGACATTATCAGCAATGGCATTGAGTTGTAGCTGGGTTCCTTCTAAATAGACTCCCTCACATGCAACACCACAGTTAATACCCGGAATTGATGATTCTACATGCCCCATACCAGTAATATTATCAACCGCAACAGTCAGGGTAAATTGTTCGATGAATACGGCTTGTGTTGTTTTTCCTTCGCTCATTGTTAAGTTACAAACAGATGATTGCCCTGCACAATCTCCTGTCCATTCTTGAAACACAAACCCTGTTGCGGGTGTGGCTGTTAGTTTTACAATAAGGTCTTTTTCAAAATCTTCACTGCAATCTACACCACAATCTATACCAAATGGGCTAGATTCAATTGCACCCATGCCTAAAACACTGACTGTTAATGTACTAAATAATGGTCTTTCAAATGCCCCCATGTCATTTTCTGAACCAGTGGCTATGCCATCACTATTAATCGGACGAGTACGTCCATCCAAATCAGTTGAGGCATTATCTAAACAAGCATCTACTGCGGGAGAATTGGCTGATAAATGATAGGGTCCTTTTAAAGAGGTATAAAACAATGGATCACCACTACCACCTGGAAGTTCGGCATTTGGGGAAATATTACAATTACCTTGAAGCCCTACAGGCACATCAACTACTGTATTCCATAAAATAGAATTATCAACACTTGATGTTGGATTACTATTCGTTATTTTCAAACCACTATTATCCATGGTTACTTGATTTATTCTCAATTGACCTCCTCCATTACTTAATGTTCCGACATTTCCATTGTTGTAGAATAAATCATTATTTAAATCTACATTTGAATTCGCATCCATAAGCAACATACCTAAATTCGCACTGCTATGATCATGTAAAACAGTATCATTTAAAACAAGGTTTGAAGACTCAACCATGATTCCATCACCGCCATTTGCGCTGGTATTGCTAACAAATTTTGAGCAATATTCAGGTGCAACCTGTTGTTCTAAACAATTGGTGCTGGCTGAAATATTGGAGTTATGAAACCCTCTTATATGGAGAGCACCTCCATTTTCTCCAGCTGAATTTTGACTAAAATTACTGTCAACTATTAATGATATTCCATTAGAAAGTTCAATTCCACCACCATCTTTTGCTGCAGAATTCATATCAAAGACAGCTTGATTTAAGGTCAATATATTTGTATTGTCGATTGCTTCAAAATATATTCCACCGCCATCTAAAGCAGCCATGTTATTAACCACACTTAAACTCCCGTTTGATGAGGGAGAATTTTCCAGATTAGAAAAACGCGAGTATAGGCCTCCTCCAAAAGCAGCTGAATTTTGACTTACAGTTACAGACCCAACAAGGTTAACACTACTACTGGTATGATAAAAACCTCCACCGCTGTTTCCTGCTGTATTATTTTCAAACAAAACTCCTTGGTTGTTACCTGTAACAGTTAATGAGCTTCCAGAGGCATACAATCCACCACCATATATGGAACTATTATTACTGATAGTGCTATTGTTAATATTAACAATAGATTGTAAACCAGCATAAATGCCACCGCCTATTTGTGAAAATACATCTGTTGGGTCAGTGGCATTATTAGAATCGATAATAGTTTGATTAAGAGTTAAAGTTGCAAAATCTAATACGGCAATTCCACCGCCTTTGTTTGAAGTGTTGTTACTAATAGTTGCTCCATTAATAGTTAAAATATTATCTGCATCAGTAATTGCTATTCCGCCCCCAATTACTTCACCATCACTATCAACTTGGGTGTTGTTATCAATTGAAAATTGTTCGCCTATGGTGATATTCATTGGATTGTCGAATGAATTTAAATTTGCAAAAACTCCCACACCATAGCTGGTACTATCTAACATGGGATTAATGCGATTGTATGAAATAGAACCTGATATTAGATTAGCATTGGTACTTGTCAAATAAACACCAGCACCACCTCTTGTTGTAAAAATACTTTCATCGGGGGTAATTGTATTATGTTGTATAGAACTGTTGTCGTTCATAGATAGCAAGCCAACATTACCGTTTATAGTACTGTGTATATTTAAGCCTCCCGCATATTTTGCTCTATTTCCTGTTGAAAAAAAGCCAGATCCTATTTTTGCATTATGATTCAATGTAACCGATGATTGACCTGAAGTACTAACACCTCCACCATTTAATGATGCAATATTGGCATATATCATACTATCGTCATTTAAAATCAGTGTGCATCCTCTACATTGTATTCCAGCTCCTGTTTGTGCCGTGTTTCCAAAATCTTCAATACCAACATGTGATGTATCATTTAGAATTAAAGAACCACTGGCATAAATTCCACCACCGTGGGAAATTGTAAATCCAGAAAAGATTACTGTATCACCATTCAAGGTTAGCAGACTAGATTCTCTGGTGCGAATAATCCCACCTTCATTTGGACCGACCAAAGTCCCATTACTGGCATTGACATCTGTTAATGTTACACTACTATTTGGATTTAAATAGAGTATTCCACCAGAAGTAGCCTGTGCATTTTTCAAAGACATGTTTGTAAAATTCACAGTAATATTATCATCAATTTCAGCAATGCCTCCGAGGTTTGTAAATTGGTTCTCTCCATCAATAGTCACATCTGTTTTGATAGCGGTTAAATCAACAGCACTACAGTCGTCAATTGCTGAAACAAAATCAAGGTTTTTATTCACTAAACCTAATTGCTCTGTATAAGTTCCTTTAGATATATAAATGGTGTCTCCACTAGATGCAGCAGCAATCGCTAAACTGATGGTCGCATAATCACAAACCGTACCATTAATACCGACTAAATCACTGTATTCATCAGCACCAGAATCTTTGCCATTGCCAATAGGGCGAAAATCACCATCAATATCAGTAGTTAACAAACTATTTGCATGATCTATGGCTGGTGAATTTCGTTGAATATGCCAATTGTTATTAGCTGAATCAATAAACATAGGGTCTTGTTGAATAGTATTTGCCATACCTGTTGGGTCATATTGGATGACCGAGCTCTCAACGCTAATATTTGATGAGCCAGCTGTTTGCAATGTCGCAAAGTCATTGCCCCAAACAATGTTGGAAATCAAACTGATACTGGAATTATTCACACTTTCAAGCGTACTGGTTGCACCAGAATTATTCGCAATTGTTACATGATTCAATGACAATAGGCTTATTACTCCATTTTGAGAGTCCGTTTTGATAAGTGTATCGGCAGAATTGTTGACCAACATGCTGTTTTGAAGCAAGATTTTGGTTCCATCAAGGCTAGATGATTGAATGACATGAGATCCTGTATTATCAGAAATAATAGTTTTATAGATATCAATTTGAGCATTACTAGAAGCAAACAATGCAATACCTTCATTTCTTTGTATTTTTGAACAAGGAGACTCATCGCATGGAGAGCCTAAAGTTAAGATACTATTTTGCCCGACATTAAACACACTCACGTTATTTAAGTTATCACTTGTAGCAATATTGTGCATTAACATATTACTACCTTGTGTCAATTTAATGATACTGCCACCTTGATTAAAACTGATACGGGAATCTTTGTGCCCAATTTCCACATTATTGCTATTAATTAAATAAATAGCACCACCACTTTGTGCATGGTTATAACTGAGCTCCACTGGACCTGATATTTTACCTAACCTGACTGGACAGTTATTGGCATATATTGCTCCACCTAAACCATTTATATCGGTGATATTTCCTTGAGCAACACCATTGAATCGCCCAATTAATGTATCATCAGCAGTAAAACTTGAATTTTTACAGTAAATCCCACCCCCATCATTTGTCACATGATTTGAATAAATCTCAGTATCCTGATTAATAGTTACAACTGCACCATTTAAAATAGAAATGCCACCACCAAATTTAGATTCATTATTGTGAATGTGCGTATTGCCAATATCCACTGTTCCATTTCCAGTGATATTAACACCCGAAGTATAATCTGCTCCACTATTCTGTGAGCCACTAATGTCCAATCCAAATAATGAAACTGACTGACCACCAGAAACATCAATATCAACAACAGCTCCATCCAAATCTGATTGTAAAACAGTTCTATTGGCAGTAAAAACCTGACAAGTACTGTCATAACCACCAATTATCGATATATCTTTACCACTTATAGATATTTGCGCATCCAAACCTGTGAATGTTTTTGCTTGAACAATTATGGTGTCTCCATTTTGAGCACTAAATAAAGCGGTAGCTAAATTCGGAAAGGTACAAGAATCTCCAACACTTAATGTCGCTGCATTTTGATTGTTTATCGATTTATTGTTCTTTTTTTTAGGTAATTTCAATAAAGGCTGAGATGTCCTTCTGTGCCACAACATATCGGTATATGCCATAAACTGTTCATTACTCATCATTTGTTTGATTTCTACTAAGGACAAAGAAGCTTGCTTAATGTTACTTCCTGATTTCAGTTGAGCAGCTCTTTCTTTTTCAATTAATTTTTGCTTAACCTTATCTGAGTCCATAACAGCAAATGCCTCTTGAAGTAACGGGTTATTCAAGCGTTTTTGCATCGCATCAAACTGCTTTTTGCCATCCACTTGTCCTTGTTTATCTTTTTTCCATGCATTAACAAACTGGGGTTTGATGTCTTTGGCATCTACTCCATCATCATACATGGCTTGTGCTGTTGATTCATCCATACCCAATTCCACTGCTTTAAGAATGACCAGTGATAATGGTGTTTTGTATTTATAGTTAATAGCATATGACGCAGACAAAATGACACACATGCTTATGACAATTATGATAAGTATTTTATTTTTCATGACAAACCTTTTTATTAAGATACTTCAACAACCGTAAACGGAATAAAAAAAGGGTCAGAAAAAATAATATAATTAATTGACCCGTTTTATTCTCAATCTACGGTGGTAGTTACATAATCAAAATACCAAAGGATAAAATCATGTTGAATAAAGTCATATTTATCGTTAGCTTAATGGCTACAGTAACTGCACAAGCAGATATTTCACTAAGTGAAGTAAAAAAGAATTTAAACGAACAAGAATACAAACAATATACCCATGAATTGTGGCAAAAAGACCGTAAAAAAGCCAAGGTGACGGATTATTCAGAGCAATTCTATAATAAGCAAGGAGGAAACACGCTGACAGTTGGACCCAATGTTCAGTGTGCCTTTCCAACTATACAACTGGCCATTAATTTTGCCATTCCTGGGGATACCATATTTGTGGCCGATGATTTAATCATTGGTACTAATGCAAAACTTAATATTGATAAAGAGTTAACACTTGTAGGCGGTTTAGACAGCACTTGTCAGGTTTTTACTGCTAATAGAACGTATTTACAGTTAGATGATTTTGGCCCAGTTATTAATATTGATGTTTCTGGTGGAAAGAATGTTATTTTGTCGGGTTTTGATATTAGCGGGGCCGAACATTCTGCTTTGGAAGATTATGATGGTGGGTTAGTTATCGCCGGCGATGGCTCTGTAACAATAACAAACAGCCACATCCATGACAACGCTTCATTTTTTGGAGGAGGGATAACTGTTAGAAATGGAACAGAATTAATCTTAAAAGAAAATACTGAAATTTATAACAATACAGCTATATCAAATGGAGGTGGTATTTTTTGTAGTGACTCAGAAGTGAAAGCCCACGATGTACTCATTGGACGGTTTAACAATGGAGTATCACAAGGGAATGTAGTCACTGGAACTGATAATTCTGGCGGTGGAATTTACTCAAATACGTGTACAGTATTTTTAGGTATTACTAATTCTGGCAATGGAGCTGTTGAAGTCAGTTACAACAAAAGTGACAGTGGAGCAGGAATTTTTGCATACAATAGCGGCATTAGTTTTACTTTTGAAGGCAGCCAAATAAAATTTAATTCAGCATCTACATTGACCACAAGTCAAGGGGTTGCAATTCATGCACAAGGAAACTCTTCTGTTCAAGTTCATGATTTGCAAGTTACCGACAATGACTCAGGATCACTTTTCAGGGCTACTGATACAGCCGATTTATCCATTACCTCAACTTGTAATAATCCTCCATGTTCAATAATAGCAAGAAATAAAGGTGTATTTGCTTGGATAGTTCAGGATGCAACTGGATTAATTCAAAATTCTATAATAAAAGAAAATACTGAAAGCAGTGGTGTTTTAACCAATCAAAATGGTGTTTTAGATATTGAAAATTGTATTATATCAGATTATAACACTCCTAGTAATGGTTTTTTTTCAGCCGCTGCATTGAGTATTATTAACTTTACAAACGTTAGTATTGCAAATAACAATCTTTCAAATGCAACCAGTATGTTAAGAACAATTGGACCAAACAGCGAAATTAATTTTACTGGGGGTATTATTTGGGGGAACACAATTAGCAACTTAGTTGATGACGGAGGCAGTGGCATTACCGTCAATCATTCTATTATACAATATGATGCAACGGACTTAACCAACACAATCCAAGCTGATCCTTTATTCAACAATCCAGATGATGGTGATTATCACATTACATACGATTCACCCGCAAGAGATCACTTTAACAGCAGTCTTAATAATGATTTTGAAGGTGACAGTCGCCCACAAGGTCTATTAGATGATGCCGGAGCCGATGAATGGACAGATCTAATATTTGCTCATGGCTTTGAACTGGACTAACGAAGAATATATCATGAAATTAACCATATTAGATTATCATCAATAATACACAAACTCCAGTGATTGAAATTAAATTCAATATTAGATAAACTACCATGATGACAGATTCACAAAAAAGCTTCGTTAAAATCAAACTATGGTTCACTCAATTGGTGAACCTTAGTTCTACTGAACAGTTGTCAAAAATTAAAGAACTCACAAAGGATGCTACATTGGATGAGAAACAAATCAAAATCCTCAAAGGCATGTTGCAAGCCGATCAAGAAACAGAAATGGTAACCAATATTGACTCTATTTCTGAAAAAATAATCAATGAAGTCAGCAATCAAAACATCACCTTTGCAAACAAACAAATCGGCCATTATCAAATCATCAAGCCTTTGGGCGAAGGCGGAATGGGTCATGTCTATTTAGCGCAACGCAATGACGGCACTTTTGAACAACAAGTCGCTTTAAAATTTCCTCATTTCAATTTTAACCAAAGCATGAAACAACGCTTTGAGAACGAAAGGCAAATTCTAGCACAGCTCACGCATGAAAATATCGCCCGCCTTTTGGATGGAGGAACAACTGACAACAATCAACCCTATCTGGTGATGGAGTACATTAAGGGAGCGACCATTGATGATTATTGCGTAAAACAAATCCCTGATTTATCCAAGCGAATCAATCTCATTTTGCAAATTTGTCAGGCCGTTACTTTTTCGCACCAACAATTAATCTTGCACCGCGATTTAAAACCCAGCAATATTTTGGTCACCGAAGATGGACAAGTCAAACTGCTTGATTTTGGCATCGCCAAGTTACTGGATTTGGACGATGAAGCAAAGGCCAAAAATACCGCCACACAAATTATGACCCGCTACTATGCCAGTCCAGAACAACTCAAAGGCAAACCCGCTAGCACCCATAGCGATTTGTTTTCATTGGCGATTATTGCTTATGAATTAATCACTGGCTTTCACCCTTTTCAGCACAAAGACCAGCACGAACGCGAGCAAAATTTGATTTCTGGCAAAATCATGCGTGTGACCCAGCGTACGGAAATTGGCGAATCTATTTACCCTGAATTGGCAACTATTCCTTCGGGTAAAATTCAAGGGGATTTAGAAAACATCTTGCTTAAGGCCTTGTCTGTTGATCCAGATAAACGCTATGAATCTGTTAAAGACTTTGCTAATGATTTGCTTAATTTTATAAAGAATAAGCCTATATCAGCAAGAAGGCCAAGCACTGTCTATTATATTAATAAATGGGTACAAAGGCATAAGGCAGTAACTTTTTTTGCCATGATTACTCTAATGACGTTAATAATAGCAAGCTTATATTCTCATGATAAGGCAAAAATTTCTTTAAAACAAAAAGAAATTGCTGAGATTGAATCAGAAAAATCTAAACAAGTCTCTGACTTTCTAAAAAGCTTATTCAAAAAAGCAAAACCTACAAGTGCAAGCAAACAATTAACGGCACAAGATTTGTTACTTCAAGGATATAAGGATATTGAAGAAAAAACATTTTCTCACCTCGAAATAAAATATGAATTACTGGTGATTATTCATAAAAGCCTAATTTCAATGGGAAGCTTTAAAGAGTCAAGCGAAATAATCGAGAAACATGTAAATGATTGCCAAAGTGAATTATCCCAAATCAATCAATCATGTATTATGCTAATACTCATCCACTCCAGTAATTATCATTATCAAAAAAAATGGCAAAAATCATTGGAACAAATTAAGAAAGCAGAAGCTTTTGCATTAATGCGCAAGCCCTTAGATCATGACGAATTAGCAGGGATTTATTTGGATATGCATGCTGACTTGATTCGCTTAGGAAAATTAAAAGAAGCAGAAAATTATCTTTCAAAAGTTATAGAAATAGAAAAAAAATCCGATAATCCAGATACCAAGAGAATCATCAATACCATGCACAACCTTGCTTTAAACTTTATTTGGGAGAATGATTTTTTACAAGCTAAATCATACCTAGATAAAATTCCGTCATATATAGAGAAAATAAAAAATACTGACCAGCCTTATTGGCTTGGAGCTCATTATGGCATCATGTCTTATTATTTCGGTAGCCAAAAACTAGCCAAGGAAAGTTATGAATACAGACAAAAAAGAGTGGATTTAATGGAATCGAGCTATGAGCTATTGCCTCAAGGTCATGGTGAGTACCTTAAAAACGCAGCCGCTGCAGCAAGAAGAGCAGGATTAATTGAAACCTCTGAAGACCTATTAAATAGAGCTTATGATTTTTATGTAAACAATGTGACTAATAACGACAAGTTTAGGTTAGATATTATTATTGAAAAAGTTAAGCTTTATTTTCATTTGAAAAAAAACTCATTATTAGAAATTGAATTGTCAAAACTAGAAAAACTTATCGAAGCTAGTGACGACGTTGAGCATCACGTGAAGTTCACATATGACTTGGGGAAACTGTATCTAAAAATTGATATATTATCCGATTTTTCTCTTAAAAAAGAGCTTGATATATTAGTCAATAAGTTTGCAAATAAAAGCAAATCATATCCTATCAATACACGATTATTAGAAGCTAGGATTTATATTAAATTAAGAGAAATTGATAAAGCTAATTCAATTCTAATAGAATTGACAGAGCAGTTAGATAAATACCCAAACGATTATTTAACCTATAAAGTAGCTTTTAAGAATTTAGCAGAAGAAATTACCAAACTGCAACCCACTATTTAAATTTGAATAGCTAATACCCAAGTATCTTGACTTCAAACGAACTGTGCTCATCATTAACAAAACTTTGTTCAAAAGGATAAATTAATTTATAGATAAGATAAAGTAAAAATCATGCGTACAATAAAAAAACTATTTATAACAGTGTCTTTTTTAATTCTATCTACTGTTCAAGCCCAAACAATTGTTACTGAACCAGGAACGGATTGGGATACAGGAAACATCCCCAGTGCCAACGACGATGTGCTGATCGCCTCGGGCCAAACAGCCATAATGACCAATAAGGGAACACAAACCACACCCTATCAGGTCGCTAGTATATTTGGCAGTTCTGGCTCTCAGCTTGAATTGCACCAATCAGTAGTCGAAGCCACTGGTATTGTTTTGCCTGATTTCAATGAATTCAATCTTATTTTTTTAGTCTTGATATTGTTATGTATAGGTCAAATAAAATACAGCACATTAAACTAATCGAATAAAAAAGCTATAATTACACAATATTATGAAAACAGACTCACAAAAAAGTTTTATCAAAGTCAAACTCTGGTTCAGCAAGTTGCTAGACCAGAGTGCGGCCAAGCAAAAGCAGACCCTTGAACAATTGCAACAAGAGGGCCACTTAGATGAGACCCAAATGAAACTGCTGAAACAAATGTTGCAAGCAGATGCCGCAACGGCTATGGCAACAAGAATTGAGTCTGTATCAGAAACTGTAGTCAATCAAGTCGGCCAAGACAATCCAGCATTAGAACAACAGCAAATCGGCCCCTATCAAATCATCAAGCCTTTGGGCGAAGGCGGAATGGGTCATGTCTATTTGGCGCAACGCAATGATGGCACTTTTGAACAGCAAGTCGCTTTAAAATTGCCTCATTTTAACTTTAACCCAAGCATGAAACAGCGCTTTGAGAACGAAAGACAAATACTCGCACAGCTCACGCATGAAAATATCGCTCGCCTTTTGGATGGAGGAACGACTGAGAACAATCAACCCTATCTGGTGATGGAGTACATCAATGGGCAGACTATTGATGATTATTGCGTAAAACAAATCCCTGATTTATCCAAGCGAATCAATCTCATTTTGCAAATTTGTCAGGCCGTTACTTTTTCGCACCAACAATTAATCTTGCACCGTGATTTAAAACCCAGCAATATTTTAGTCACTGAAAATGGACAAGTCAAACTGCTTGATTTTGGCATCGCCAAGTTACTGGATTTGGACGATGAAGCAAAGGCCAAAAACACTGCCACACAAATCATGACCCGCTATTACGCCAGTCCAGAACAACTCAAAGGCAAAGCCGCCAGCACCCACAGCGATTTGTTTTCACTAGCGATTATTGCCTATGAATTAATCACAGGCTTTCACCCTTTTCAACACAAAGACCAGCACGAACGCGAGCAAAATTTGATTTCTGGCAAAATTATGCGTGTGACCCAGCGCACGGAAATTGGTGAATCTATCTACCCTGAATTGGCAACCATTCCTTCGGGTAAAATCCAAGGGGATTTAGAAAACATCTTGCTTAAGGCCTTGTCTGTTGATCCAGATAAACGCTATGAATCTGTCAAAGACTTTGCTAATGATTTGCTTAATTTTATAGAAAATAGGCCTGTTTCTGCCAGAAAACAAAGTAAATACTATTCTTTTAGGAAATTGGTAACAAGAAACAAACTGTCCACTTTTGCGATAACTTTTGCAATTTTGTCATTGTTTCTGGGGACAGGTGTTGCTATTTGGAAGGCAAATCAAGCCAATATGGAAGCGCAAAAAGCAAAATTTGTCGCTGCATTTCTGCAAAACATATTCACTAAAGCTTCGCCTATGTCAGGAAAAAAAGAAGTCACTGCAAAGGATCTGCTAGATCAAGGTATGCTAAATATCGAGAATGATTTAAGTGACAAACCCAAAATTAGATTTGAGTTATTAGAAAAAATAATTCGTTCTTACTGGAGCTTAGCTAAATATGATGAAGTTGTAAAAATGGCTGATGATAATTACTCACTTTGCATTCAGCAAACAAGTGTAACTTATCGACCATGCCAAAGATTATTAATTTTAGCTAGCGAAGCCGATGGCAATGCGCGCCGACCCAAAAAAGCACTGGTTCATCTACTAAAAGCTGAAAAAATTGCCAGAAACAATTCCCCCCTTGACTATCAGATACTAGGTGAGATTCTCAATTATAAGCTGACCTTATTTTTAAATCTGGATAGATTTTCTGATGCTTTTGATGCTGGCAAAGAGGGAATTGAAATGTTGAGGAAAGCAGGAGATTTGACCGATGATATATTGCTTGGAGGATTCGGGGATTTACTTATAGTGAAAAGTATTCAAGAAGACTACACCACTGCAAAAGTTTATTTGGAAAAAGGACTAGAAGTGATTAACAATGGAGAACATGATTTTCTAAAAGCTGAAGCCACATTTTATGCAGCTATTCGATTTTATTATGCTGCACAGAACAACTACCAACAGGCTGTTAAATACCAGCAAAAAATCATCAATATCATGAGGCAACACTTCTCTCAGCCCGGTCGATTATTTGTTAAACGATTGCTTAACCTAGCTCAATTAAAATACCAGTTAGGTCATACAGAGTCAGCCATCAAAGAAGCAAAAGAATCCATTGAAATGGCTCAATCAGTTAACGGTCATCTGTATTACACGCAAGCGACTTCCAATTTAATGCTGACCATGGCATTTATTGATTTAAAGGATAATCTACAAGCAAAAATCTATTTAAAACAGGCAGAGCCATTAGTTAAAAAATACGATTCTCTTAATCATAACAAATGCAGATTCCTAATATATCAAGCCTATTTTGCAGTTATTGGCAATGACCAAGAAACGGATACAAGAATGCTGGCACTTAAACCCTGCATGGATAAAGCTCAAAAAGGGAAAATGTGGAAAAAATTGCAAGCCACAGAATTGTTGTTAAAAGCTCTTATAAATGATAAAAATGGTGATCAAAAAAGTGCAATTATTTCTATTAATAATGCCAAAGATATTTTTAAAACAAGTCCCTTATTTGAACCTAATTTCCATCAACTTGTTATCGATTTTGAGAAAAAGATTTTGTAATAATGGGACATATTACTAAGTCATGATGATTAGGATAAAACTCCAGTTGAGCTGTTCTTCTATGAAACTTGAAAAACCACATGATATTCTTAGCATCCTAATCCCCGTATAGAAACGTATTTTCTATACGGAGGAGATTAGATAATCAAGTTAACTGCGACTTAACAAATGCCCTAGCTGTTCGTAGTTCACGTTTTATGGTACTTTCCGAAGTTTCAAAACACTCAGCTAATTCTGAAATTTTTAATCCACCATAAAATTTCATAATGAGAAGCTGTGCTAAATCAGCATCAAAATCTTCAAGCTTGAGCATGGCATTGTCCATATCTAGTAAATATCCGCATTCATGTTCTTGGGTTTCATCAGTTTCTGACAAACTGGACAGTGTCACTTTTTTAAGGTGTCCGCCACGCATTTGTGAATTCTTTTTGCGAATATAATCGATGATTAATTCACGCATTACTTTGGACATTAAAGCATAAAAATGGCCACGAGATTGAAAGTTTTGTGATTTGTTATTGTAAAATTTAATGATGGATTCGTGTACTACAGCTGAGGTATCTAATGTTGCATGGCGCTGGTTTTTATTTAAAGCATAATGCGCTAGCTTTGTAAGTTCGTTATAGACCTCAGGAATAATTTGCTCAGTCTCTGAACTGTTAAGAATTTTTGTAATGTTCTTTTCCATTGGATAAGTTTAATATAAATAATATACCGTGTCCATTTATTACCCAAATCTCGATATAGAAATTCCGATGTATTCAGACGTTCTTAATGTGCCTAAAAACACCTCATCACAAATAAAATGACCTCTGTTTTTCTTGATTTCCTTAACACATCATTTCCTTTACATTCTCAAATACATTTCTATATCGAAATTTGACCATTACAGATATTCAAAAAAGCCAAAATCTAAAAGACACCCATAAGCTCATCGCATTGTAACTCTTTATTTAATTGCATTTCTTGTCATCTCTTTAATTTCCATAACCAAGGCACCTTCACGTATGAATCCTGCTGGCTTTCTGATAACTCCTTTTACCACAAAATTATGAGTGGTTTCTCCACGTTCACCACCTTTAGTCTGTACTTTTTTCTTAAAATAATGTTCTGCTTCAGCACCTATCTCAAGATAAGCAAGTATGGTTTCGCTTCCTTTCATTTTTGGCGCCTCCCTTAACTCAATTGCTAAATGCGTCTGTTCGCTTATGCCTTTAATATATTGATTTTTTTTACTGTCTTGGAAGGCATAAGTTTCTCTTACATACCAGGCGTTGAACGCAATTGATTTTCCGACATATTTATCACCGCTATTTATAACATTTTCAAAAGTTGTGGCCTGATAATCTATTTTATTTTTTACAATGTTCTGAGAATGTATAATCTCAAAAGGGCCGTTGATATTTACCCCAATCCCCTCTAATTCAGAATTATCTGTTGTCCATAAAGCCCCTTGCAATACATTTTTTAATGGATAACTCATGGCCCAACCAATTCGACCTTTTGTTGCTGGTCCCATTAGGGGTAATCCTAACATGCTCCTCATTTTGTTCATATCATCCATATTGATTTTTCCTGGTTTTTCTGCCGCTGTCTGATTAGAAAATTTTTCAAACCAAATGGGGTCAAATTTGTAAAAGGGATCAGAAATAACATTATCCTGTGCTGTTTCTAAATCAGAGTCTTCAAAATCTTCTGGGTCATCAATCACTAAAGTCGATTTATTGTCTGCCGAAAAGAAAGCATAATTACCACCTTTATTTTGAAACATAGCGTTATTAATCATGCTGTGAAACTCATCACTGTTAACATTCAGAAAATTTGACACGGCATAAGCTTCATTCATGCCGATGATGTTATTTTCCATCGTTACTTTCACACTAGTGCCAATATCAATACCATAACCGCCATTTACTCCTTTTTTCCAGTTCAATAAGATGGTATTGTTACGCAATAAGACTGGAGTTTCATTAGCATCAGTGCCACTCATACCAAAAGCCTGAATGCCAGCATAAACCGTATTAACAATTAAGCAATTTTCGATACTACTGCCAGCGCCTCGAACATAGACACCAACATGGGCAGTATTAATAATGATACAATTTCTCAAATGAGTATCCGCTTGTCCTAGTGAGATTGGAGGCTTCATTAAGCTTTTGGCGGCTAGCAAATCCCCGTTACCTTTGTAGCGATTACGATTCGTTGCATCTAAAATAAAACCATCAAAAACCAAACCTTGATAACTCCCTTCGGTTTTCACTAATCCATAATCATTACCACTTGCTTTTGACGATTCATCTTTAAAAATACGTGTTGGATATTTAAAAGGATTGCGTTCAGTGTAATCATCATTATAACCTCCCAACAATGTTAAATTTCGCGTATTAATAATTATAAAACCTGCTTTTAACTTACCTGAATAATCACCTTGAGCTACATGAATAACATCCCCTTTCAGGGCTTTATCTAATGCTTTGTAAATACCCTTGTAAGGTTTTTCTATTGTTCCATTACCGCCTTTTGTACCTCCTTTTATATACCAGTCTTTTGCTTGAATTTGATTTGATACTAGACTAAAGGCAATAAATACACCAAGATATATATTAATTTTTTTCATAAGTTCCCCATTTGTTTATACTATATAATCCAAAACTCAATACAGAATCGCACTATAAAGAATTCACAAAAACTAAATGCCCCTTATTGGCGATAAAGCTTTTGAGTATTTCTTAGGCGCATTAAGGGCTTGTACTCTCATTGTAATTTTCTATATCGGTATTTGGGTATAATAAGGCATACAGTATTGAGTAAAAAACAGGACAATAAATCTTATAATTTTTTAACTATTCACCCGATCCTGTTGTAATGGCCTAATGTAATGGTTCAATTTTCCCGGTGGCATTTTTGGGGTTTGCTAGAGATGTTAAGGGCTTGTGCTATAATCGTGTTTTCTATACTGGGATTTGAGTATGAAAACAATTAAAAACCATCAAGTTGCAACTGTATTCAATAACTATCCTAAAATTATGCGTAAAAAACTGCTATTTCTGCGTCAGTTGATTTTGGATAGCGCAGCAGAAACTGAGGGCGTGAGCAAATTGCAAGAAACTCTAAAATGGGGTGAGCCAAGCTATATTTCGAAAAATGGCAGTACAGTTCGCATAGGTTGGAAAAAATGCAATCCAAAACAATACGCTGTTTTTTTTCATTGCAAAACTACATTAGTCGATACATTTAAAGAAATTTATCGAGATACCTTCAAATTCGAAGGCAACAGGGCTATCATATTTAATGAAACGGATGACATACCCATTGAGGCATTAAAACACTGTGTTTCACTGTCTCTAACTTATCACAGCAGGAAACATCTTCCAATGCTGGGTGCGTAAATAAAATACAATTACAATCTTTGCAAAAACCACTATTTATCTAAACTTATGAGTACACCAAAAAAAATTACCGTTTTATATTTTACAGATTTGCTGTGTGTCTGGGCATACATATCCCAAATACGAATTGAAAAATTAAAAAAGAAATTCGGTTCTGATTTAGCCGTTCAAGAACATTTTGTTTCAGTATTTGGTGCGGTTGATTCCAAAATAAAAAATAATTGGAGTCAACGAGGCGGAATCTCAGCCTACTCTAAATTTGTCCATGATTTATCATTCAAGTTCGACCACATTGACATTCACCCTGATATTTGGCTCAAAAACACACCCACTTCTTCTACTGGATGTCACCTTCTTTTAAAGGCTATTCAAATTTTGGAGTCACGCAATGAGTTAGCTGCCATCAGTCAATCTGGTGTTGGCACTACAAGTGCTTTTAATGCAGTTGCATGGGAACTTAGACTGGCCTTTTTTAGAGACAATGCGGACATTTCAAACTACAGGGTTCAAATGAATATTGTTGATAGCTTAGGACTTCCCCATAAAAAAATAGAAAAGCTTGTTAGAAATGGCTCTGCATTTTCTGCATTAGAAGATGATTTACAACTTAAAGAAAAACTGAGGATTTCAGGAAGCCCTTCACTGGTTTTGAATGAAGGTCGCCAGATAATCTACGGCAATGTTGGGTATCGAGTCATTGAAGCCAATATCCAAGAACTAATGAACCAACCACAGAATCAGGCAAGTTGGTGCTGAATAACTACAAATAGGGTGTAATAATTTCTGCTTAAGTACATGAAGAACTTGTGTGTTACCATCATGATACATGCCCACTTCCATGTGGGCTAACACTAATTTTGGGTTAACTCATATAATGCCTAGGAGCTTGTCCGAGAATAGAAATTTACTGCGAAAAAGTTGAAATTGGACAGTTTTTCACCTAATTTTCGTTAAATAGCGGGGCTATTCGCCTCAAATTAGGTAAAAACCTGCCTCAATTCAACTTTCTCTCGCTACGATTCCTGTTCTCGGACAGCTCCTAAGCAGCAACAAAACTTATCTGCGAGGTGGGCGCCCTGCGCGTTTGCGTTCGCTTTCTGTTAGGATTTTTTTACGCACTCGGATTGATTCTGGCGTTACTTCAACCAGTTCATCGTCTTCAATAAATTCCATGGCTTGTTCTAAGCTTAATTTTATGGGTGGTGAAATAATCAAGGCTTCGTCTTTCCCTGCTGCACGAATATTATTGAGTTGCTTGCCCTTGGTTGGATTGACTGTTAAATCGTTGCTGCGTGAATTCAAACCTATTAATTGACCTTCGTAAACTGGTGCATTGGTTTCGACCAACAGGCGGCCACTTTTTTGCAAGTTAAATAGAGCAAAAGCCAAGGCTTTGCCTTTTGAGTTAGACACTAACACGCCATTTTGGCGGCCAGAAACAATATTTTCAAATTTAGGTGCATAATGATCAAATACATGAGTCATGATACCAGAGCCCGAGGTCAATGTTTTAAACTCTGACTGAAAACCAATCAAACCCCTTGCAGGTGCATGAAAATGCATGCGAACACGACCTGTTGAATCGGGCTCCATGTCTTTCATCACGGCTTTGCGTTGCAATAATTTTTCCATGACCGCTCCTTGATGTTCAGATTCCACATCGACCATTAAATCTTCTATCGGCTCACAAATTTTGCCATCAATTTCTCTAAAAATAACCTCAGGGCGAGAAATAGCTAATTCATAGCCTTCACGACGCATGGTTTCTATTAACACTGATAAATGCAGTTCTCCACGACCTGATACTTTGTATTTGTCCGCATCATCTGTAGCTTCAACTCGCAAGGCTACGTTATAGGTTGCTTCTAGCTCAAGCCGATCTTTGATTTGACGAGAAGTTAAGTATTTGCCATCTTGGCCAGCAAAAGGAGAATTGTTGACACAAAACAACATGGAAATAGTCGGCCTATCAACAGACAAAGGTGTAATTGATTCTGCATTGTCTCTTTCACAAATTGTATCTGAGATGCTGATTTTATCGACGCCCGATATAGCAACTATATCTCCAGCAGAAGCACTATCAACTTCAACACGCTCTAAGCCTTTAAATCCAAATATCTTCAGCACTCTACCATTTCTGACTTTGCCACCAGCATCAATGACTGTAACCGGCGTATTGGATTTAACTGAACCTCGTTTGATTCGACCAATGCCTATTAAGCCCAAAAAACTGTTGTAATTTAAGGTGGTGATTTGCATTTGAAAAGGTTTTTCAACCTCTACATCAGGTGCGTTAACTTTGTCTATAATAGTTTTGAAAAGTGGAGTCATGTCCCCATCGCGTGATTCTTCATCCATATTGGCATAACCATTAATAGCAGAAGCATAAACAATCGGGAAATCAAGTTGTTCATCACAAGCACCTAATGAATCAAACAGATCGAAAGTTTGCTCCATAACCCAATCCAATCGTGCGCCATCACGATCGACTTTATTGATTACAACGATGGGCTTGAAGCCCATTTCAAAAGCTTTGGATGTTACAAAACGTGTTTGTGGCATCGGTCCATCAACGGCATCCACCAATAACAATACCGAGTCAACCATACTTAAGACGCGTTCCACTTCACCACCAAAATCGGCATGGCCAGGGGTGTCAACAATATTAATTTTATATTCTTTGCCATCACGCTTATCGGTCCAATTGATCGAAGTGGTTTTGGATAAAATGGTAATACCACGCTCTTTTTCCAACTCATTAGAGTCCATCATACGATTAGGATCATCAGCACGATCGCCTAATGTACCTGATTGTTTGATCAGTTCATCTACTAGGGTTGTTTTTCCATGATCTACGTGAGCGATGATGGCTATGTTTCGAATATGAGTTGTCACAATATTTTCTTCAGCTAAAATTTCAAGGGCGCGATTATACTCGATTTCAAGCTAAACACTGTAGCTATTCTACCTATTAGCAACGTTTAGAGCGTAAAAACCCCTATTACAACACTAGAAACATTATTTGTGCTTAACTATTCACTATTTTATAATCGCCTTAGCCCTAATCCCAGCACGATGAGTCGATAATAACTGGAGAAGCGTGCTCGATTGCAGCTAATCGAGATTTTGACATATTGATATTCAATGAGCAAATACCTGAGGTTTTTATATTTTGGGGTTGATTTTGCTTGTTTTTTTTAATAAAAATGTTAGTCTTACTTAAGGCAATGGACAAGAAGAGAAAGCAAAAATGTTTGAGTTTTTCAAAAAATCGAATAAAAAAAACAAAATAAAAAAAGGCACTAGTGCAGCACCTGGCACGCAAATTCATTTTGTTCCTGATCTTATTGATAACTTAGAAGAAGATCATAAAATATTGCTTACCACCTTTGGACAAATAAAAACAGCCTTTGAAGCGAACAACTATAAAGTTGTTAAACAAAAACTCACTCAGTTCAGGCGCGCATTAACGGATCATTTGCTCACAGAAAATGTTCGTTTGTACATTTACTTGGACCATTCTTTTTCTGCGGATGACATGAACGGACAATTGGTTCGCAGCTTTCGAAGCGAAATGAACGATATTGCTAAAGCAGTTATGGCTTTTTTAAACAAATACGAGAAGATCGACCTAAACTCTCCTTTAGCCAGTTCTTTTGGTACTGACTTAGAACACATTGGTGCCGCACTGGTTGAACGAATCAAACGTGAAGAAAACACCTTATATCCCTTGTACTTGCCCCAGTATTAAGCTCAAATCTGAGGCTTTATTTTTCAATTTCCCAACTCCCGATATAGACGCGAATGATAGTGCAGGTAGTTGCTGTGCATAAGGAATTTACAAGGATTTAAAATAAGTCAACATTAGCTCAACATCTCTATAATGAGCTGCGGTAAACTGCATTTTAAACCAAGTTTCAACATCCAATCCGCAAGCTGCTTCCTCTGCAATACATTGCTGCAACATATACACACTCGACTCGGCCTTGCAACTGATGCCGGCATTGAATTGACAGGACAAGAGCATAGCTGCCTGTTCAGCTATCATCTGAATATAAACGCTGTTTGCAGATCTTAGGACTTCTTCAAGCTCTAACAAGCCTCTAAAAAAAGTTTCTTCACTGCTTATCTTGACAAAAACCAACAGCAGTTGCGCGTTGTTACTTTTCAATAAGGCTATGGCCATTTCGTCATTAAACTCTCTTTGTTCTACTGGCGTCATTTTTTTATAGTTCATGCCTCTTTGCACCAAATCAGCATAAGGAGAAGAAGCCGCCAAAGAAATAAACAAGAGCTTTGCATCCAGCTTTTCCATCGATTGGCTTAGGACTGGATAATTCTTTTTGAAATTCTGACAGCCTGTATCAAAGGCTTCAAACATGTGTTTTTGTTTTTGCTTTAGGACGAAATTTTTGTAGTAGTTTTTTCTAGTGTCGTAGTACTTGTATTTATTGCATTTTTCCAGTTCCCATGCCAGTGAAATCATTTCAACCACGGGTTCTTTACTGTAGCGTTGAGCGGAGAGCTCATGGTAAAAATCATCTTCCAATTTCTCTTTTTTTTGCTGCTCCAATTGTTGCTTGTCCTCTTTGATCTTTATATTTTTCTTCTCATGTTGTTTTCTTGGAGGAACTAAAGTCTTTGGTGCTTGTGTTTTCACTTGAAGTTTTTGCACATCACTATCTGCTTCTCTCATCCAAGCATAGGCAATGATTAAAACCAGCAGCATGATTGTGAGTTTAAGGCGCATAGGACCTCATCAAATGATTAATAATGAATATAACGTCATCAACCTGATTAGGACTGAGATAGACCTCAAAATAAAATTCCTCAAGTGTTAAATCACAGGCTTGTTGAAAAATCCCTCCCGAACCATAACTTTGCTCTATTGCACATTTGTTTTTCACAAGATCAGAGTCTGAATCGCAGTTTTCACCCAAAAAACAAAGATACAATTCCAAAGCAGGAGTGATAATTTGTGAGTAATATTTTTTATCTTTTGCAAGTGTCTGCAAATATATTTTTTCTGAAACAGGCAAAAACTCTGAATTTGTTTTTTCTATCTCTTTAAAAATTATTTCGGGGTTAAACAAACCTGTCATTTGAGTGCTCAAGGTCAATGCTTTAAAAGCTTCTTTAAAAACTGAGGCATAAGTACTGGTCAGTTTTGACTCTAAGCTCAAATACAGCTGCTCAAATTGAGCTTTTATCTGCGACAATTGCTTTTCATCTCCGCCTGTTCTTTGTTCGACTCTATCCGCCTTGCTTTTTAATTCTGCTAGCAACTGCTTATAGGAATCCTGTTCATAAGCCAATGAATCCTCTTTTAGTTGCGATCTTAGTTCATTTCGAATCTGTTGAATTTCCCTATTGAGTTCAAGTTTTTCTTCTTTGCTTAATACGAAATCTCCATATTCAAAAGAAGTGTACAATTCGTACTGTTTAGACAATTCACTTGATTCTGCTAACACTTGCTTTAAGGCAAGCTCTTCTTGGCTTAGGGCTTCAGTTTCCGACAATAGCTTTGATAAAATCCGATAGACTGATGTACTTTCATCGTTTGCTTGTATCTGTTTTAAATGCAGCAGGGCATAGGCTTCCTTTTCTAACTGCAAGCACTCTTCAACAAAAAGTGAGTAAGTCTCGATTTGCTGTTCACTGGCAATTGTTTGCCTACCGTTGCTGAGATATTTTATTTCATCTTTAAATGTTGTTACATAATCAAAATCAGCATCGGTGTTTTTGTTGCGGTAATAAAGTAAACCGCATTGTACAGAACGTAGCCTTTTTTTGTACACTTGCAAATAACTGAGTTGAGTTAAATTTTCGGCCAGCGATATTATTTCTTCTTCACTTGTTGGTTCAATTTCTAACGACTCTTCAAGGACTGCGTTTTTATTGTTTTTGTTTATATTTATTTTTACTGGTTGAATTGCTTGAGTTGATGAAATAGTAACAGTCTTTTTTATTGGCTCTTCATTGGTCTCTTTTTGCCGTACGACAAAATAAGCCACGATTAATACCACAGCAAGTAAAATTAAAACTCTAGTTTTTGCATTCATTAATAATGATCTAAATCCCAATTAACTAATCAGTTTGTAATTCACCCACCGTTGTCATTCCCGCGAAGGCGGGAATCTATTGCTTCCCAAATCCCGATAGTGAAAATAAACAGCACTTATTCTCTTAGCAAATCATTGATTGATGTTTTTGCACGGGTTTGTTCATCGACTGTTTTAACAATAACAGCACAACTCAATGAGTGCGAACCGTCTTTAGCAGGAAGATTACCCGGCACAACAACCGAGCCTGGCGGTACATATCCGTAACTTATCTCACCTGTTTCTCGATTGTATATTTTTGTGCTTTGTGAAATAAAAACTCCCATGGATAAAACACTACCCTTACCGATTCTCACCCCTTCTACCACTTCGGAGCGCGCTCCAATAAAACATCCGTCCTCAATTATGGTCGGAGCAGCCTGCAAGGGTTCCAAAACCCCACCAATACCCACGCCACCGGATAAGTGAACATCTTTACCAATCTGTGCACAACTGCCAACCGTGGCCCAAGTATCCACCATGGTGCCTTGGTCAACATAAGCACCTATATTAACGTAACTGGGCATAACCACCACATTTTTGCCCAAATAGGCTCCCATGCGAACCGTTGCTGGTGGAACGATTCGAGCTCCGACTTTTTTAAAATCCTCTTCTGTTGCACCTAAAAACCGGCAAGGAACTTTGTCATAATAATTGTGAGAGCTTCCTTGAGTCACATAGTTATCATGCAAACTAAAGTACAACAAAACCGCCTTTTTTAACCATTCATTAACTTGCCATTGGCCTGTGCTTAGAGGTTCAGCCACCCTTTGCTCGCCATTTTCCAAAGCCGAAATGGCTTGCAAAACTGCTGATTGGTAGTTTTCTGTTAATTGTTGCTTGGACAAGTTTGCTCTGTCCTGCCAAGCTTGTTCGATTGTATTTTTCAATGAATTCATAGGAGTTCCACTAGTGTTTTTTGTAATTGTTGAAGTTGTTTTTTGTTCAAAGGTTTATTATAAATACTCAGCCAGAAGGTGTTTTCCGCTCGTGCTCCAACTGTCATGATTTTGGCTGCATTAATTGAAATATCTAACGACAATAGCGCCTTGGCAATAAGCGACAGTAAGCCATGACGATCGCGGCAAATAACCTCAATAAGACTGTTATTTTGCTGCTGAGTTTGTAAAATTTTAACTTGCGCCTTTATTTTAAAGAGTTTTTCTCGACTTGGGACATATTTATCCATGCTGATGCTGTAATATTTTTGTTGCTCTAAGGCTGCGGTAAGTTCGGCTAGCATTTTTTGGTTAGAGTTATTCTCAAACAAACAATGCACCGTGTTCAATGCATAGGCATTGCTTGTATTATTGATCGAGGCTTCCAATACATTGAAATTATATTTTTCCAGTATTGAAACCATCATATAAAACAGTCCTTTAAAGTCATGGCAATAGACTAAAAACTCAATGCTGTTTTGCTGACGAGAGAGCTCGGTGACCAACGGATCCTTTTGCTTCAAGATCGAAGAGTGAATTTTGAATAGCTTTTCAGGTGTCAACTTATGGTAGAGGTCGCTTGGAAAATTTTCCATCAAGTTGGCAATTTGATCTGTAGAATTGTGCTCTTGTTTTAAGCGCAATGCCAGCTCTTCTTTAACAGTATCATCCTGCTCAAGAGGACTTTTATCTGATTTATCGAGAGTCAATTGATGCTTGGTTTTCAGATAAAGTTCGTGCAACAAAGATTCTTTGAAAGAATTCCACAGTTTAGGATCGGTCGCTGAAATATCCGCTATGGTTAACAAATACATGGCTCTAAGCCTTAACAAGCTTCCCATTTGCAAGGCAAAATCAGCAATCACATCAGGGTCACTGAGGTCTTTTTTTTGTGCTGTTTCACTCATAAGCAAATGTTCTTTAACTAACCAAACAACCAGTTCTGTGTCTTCTTTGTTAAGGCGATGGTGTTGACAAAACTCAGCGGCATCTATGGCACCCAAATCTGCATGGTGGCCTTCTCGTCCTTTAGCGATATCATGAAACAATGCACCCAAATAAACCAGATACGGTTGCGGGATATGACTGAAAATTTCTTGGGCTTGTTTGACCGATGTTTTGCCATGATGCAAAAGACACAAGTTTCGAACGGCAAACAAACTGTGCTGATCAACCGTATAAATATGAAACAAGTCAAATTGCATGCGTCCGACGATTTTTCCGAAAACGGGAAGATAACGCGCTAATATTCCCAAACGATTCATGTGATTCAATACCGAAGCCACCTTGTGATTTTGTTGCAAAATCTGGATAAATTGCTGTTTGACTTCGGAATTATTTCGGAAATCATCGTTGATTTGTGAAATATTGTGGCGCATTGCTCGAACGGTATCAGCACGAACACCTTGGATTTTAGGGTGTTTTTGAAGAAGCAAAAACAACTCAAACCAAACACTGGGTTGACTACTGAACAATTGGGTCTCTTTTATCTCAAGAAAATCATTAATTATGTGGAAACGAGCATTAAGGTTTTTAATCGATTCTTGATGATTTTCTTTTAAGATATTTTCATCGAACAATTGCAATAAACGCGAATTGAGACGACCTAAGCGCATAGCATTGCGGTAGTAGATTTGCATAAATTGTTCAACCGCAGGGTTTTTTACGCCTTCGTCATGAAAGCCGAATATTTTTGCCAATTTGAGTTGGTAACCAAACAAGACGCGTTCTTCTTTGCGTTTGGCTATTAGATGCAGGGCAAAGCGAACCTTCCAAAGAAAGTTTTGCCCTCTTTTCAAACGAATATACTCGTATTCAGTTAAAAAACCATTATCGACCAACTCGTGCAAAGACTCGGTTTGATAGAAGCGTTGTACCACCCACGAAACCATTTGAATATCACGCAATCCTCCTGGGCCTTCTTTGATATTGGGCTCAACATTGTATGTTGTATCACTGAATTTTTTGTGGCGTTGTTTTTGTTCCTGCCATTTGGCGATAAAAAAGTCTTCGCCTTTCCATATTTTTTTGGCACTGACCAGTTTTTGCATTTTAACAAAGTTACTGTGTTGCCCCAAAATAAAACGCGCTTCCATCAAATTGGTCGCAATTGTAACGTCCTCTTTGGCATCTTCGTAGCATTCTTTGGCGGTGCGAACACTGGCTCCCACTTCCAAGCCAACATCCCATAACGATTGAACAAAACAGCTTATTTGAGCATCTTCTCGTTTGGATTTTGTTGCTTTAAGAATCAAGATATCCACATCGGAATAAGGATGCAAATCACCTCGACCAAATCCACCCACAGCAACCAAGGAAAGTTTTTCATTAGCAATGCTTTGCTTCCAGAGCTGCATTAAGACTTGTTCGACACACCAACCCCGTGTACGAACCAATCGTTCCACATCAAACCCTTCTAAAAAATCGGCGGCTAATTTCGCATCGGCTTTTTTGAGTAAATCTTTGTAAAATGGAATCGCTTGCTGTGGAGTTTTTTCAAGCACCAACACATCCAAATAATGGTCTGCATTTAATGTGGGTGCTAATCTAGGCATTAGCTAATCACGGCCATAATCAAACTTGTATTTGTCCGAAACAGTGAGGACTTCAACACCTGTTTCGGTTACCACTAAGGTATGTTCCCACTGAGCAGATAAACTTTTATCTTTTGTGATGACCGTCCATTCATCGTTCAGCAACTTGGAATGCCTCTTGCCTATGTTTATCATTGGTTCTATGGTAAACGTCATGCCTTTTTGTAGCCTTACACCCGTGCCTTTTTTGCCATAATGCAAAACTTGAGGGGATTCATGAAAGACTTGGCCAATGCCATGCCCGCAGTATTCCCGCACTACTGAAAAACGGTGCTTGCTTGCGTGTTGGGAAATTGCATGACCGATGTCTCCCAAAAAAACGCCAGGTTTAACCATGCGAATGCCAATTTCCATACACTCTTTGGTCACATCGATGAGTTTTTGTGTGCGCCCAGGAATTTTGCCAACGACAAACATGCGCGAGGTATCTCCGTGCCAACCATCTTTTATGACGGTTACATCTATATTGATGATATCGCCATTCTTTAGTTTTTTGTTGCTGGGAATTCCGTGGCAAATTACATGATTGACCGAGGTGCAAATTGATTTAGGGAAGCCATTAGGATAGACCTGTGTTTTATGCCCATAATTGAGCGGTGCAGGAATGGTTTTTTGTTCATTCACCATGTAGTCATGGCATATCTTATCCAATGCATCGGTGCTAATCCCTGCTACGACATGAGCTTCTATCATGTCTAAAACTTCAGCAGCTAGTCTTCCTGCTTGACGCATTTTTTCAATTTGTTCTTCTGTTTTTATCACTATTTGCACTGTTAAATTACGCTCTTTATCGCTGTGTATTTGTTTAAAGTCTGGTATTGTAGCGTTATTTGAGTTGTATTGCTTAATTATTTATATAAAATGAGCCTTTCCAATTCACGCCTTTCAATTAACTGCCATGATTCACTTAGGACGCTTAATTCATTTATTAAATGAACACTATTTAAATCACTACAAGACAATTCTTGTCGGCGGCTTTGATGAGCCTTTTTATAAAGCTTCACAAGGCAGTGATTTGGCTGAAATTCGATTCACACAGGATTATATCCGCAGTGCCTTGCATGAATTAGCGCATTGGTGTGTTGCTGGAAGCGAGCGCAGAAAAACAGATGATTTTGGATATTGGTACGCAAAAGATGGGCGTAACCAGCAGCAACAAAATGAATTTTACAAGGTAGAAATCAAACCGCAGGCAATAGAATGGGCTCTTTCTCTGATTTGCGGTGTGAAATTTGAAGCCAGCATTGATAATTTGCAGCAACAAGTGACAGGAGCAGAACTCTTTGAACAACAACTGCGCCAACAGCTAAAACAGTATTGCTCTAACGGTTTCAACAAAAAGACAAGGGCGTTAATACAAACTCTAGCAAACCATCGCCGCATAAAAAACCCAATAAACTTTATTCAATCATGTCTCTCAAAAGCATAGTACCCAAATCCCGATATAGAAGCGCGAATGATGGTACAAGTAGTTGATGTGCATAAGGAATTCACAAAAACCGAATACACCTTATTGGTGATGAGGTTTTTTGAGAATTTCTTAGGCATATTAAGGGCTTATGCTAGCATCGGGATTTGGGTAGTATAGAACAGTAATCAGGGCAGTTGAAACAGTAGGTATTTTTGTATCGCTAATTTCTAAAATAATATTTATTTATAGACGCAAATGCAGTTTTGTGATATTTTACACAACATTATGGGAAAAACTTTAAACTTGTTCTGGTTGTTTTTATATCTGATTACTGCTAGAGCCCAAACATTTGAACCTCCAGTAATTACTGAACCAGCTAATCCTATAGTCGGTGACACAATAAGGGTGGGAGTGTTTCATACTTTTTACCCACCTTGTTTAACACTGCCTGCCACTAACTTTCAAGGTTTGTCACATTTGTTTGAGCTTTCAGGAAATGATATTAGATTAACAGCTGTGGATGACTCTGACATAATTCCAATTAGCCCGGCTCCAAGAGCATTCTATGAATTGGGACAGCTTCCAGAGGGAACTTATTCCTTAGAAACATGGATAATTGATAATACAGCACCCTTGCCTGTCCCTTCGAACGATGAGATAATGCCATGAAAAAAATCATATTTTTAATAGTGTTTTTACTTATAAGCTCAAACACTTTGGCAGGTTTTCAGCCTATTACAGTCGTTCGCCCAGATAGCATTACAACGACAACAGATGTAATGCTTGGTTTTGACCCATTACAATATCCCTGCTTAAGACCTCTGCCTAATTTTTTAGGTCAAACACACCTTCTTGAGATGGATGAAAATAATAACATAAATTTTTCAATTACAGCGTGGGGAACAGATCCTTGTTTAAATATTCCTTTAGACAACCCACCTTATGAATTTTTTAACTTAGGTAGCTTTCCTGAAGGAATTTATCAAGTTCAATTAATTTGGGTTGGTACATCAACACCACTACCTGTCCCAAAAGGTGGAGGATTTGTTTTAATTGGTGAAGTAATAACTTTTGAAGTTTCAGCATCAGTAGTTTCTTCACCAACAGCAATTTCAGTTTTTAATTTTTACTCACTCATATTTTTAGTAGCCTTAATTATGATTTTCTCACTTTTTCATCTACGCAAAAAATACCGAAAATCAAGACACTCATCCTATTTAATTATTAAAAAGTTATAAAATCAGAACAGCAATTTATTTTCAACAAATAAAATATGCTTTCAATCAAAACCTCCGTAGGGGCTGTGCCTTGTGCCTGCCCATCTTTGGTTCCAAACATTAAAGCAATGATTGTATTTCCAATAAAACCTATTTTACAATGTTACAATGAGTTACTATTCAACGGAGATAACCCATGAAAATAATTGCCTTATTAGTCGCATTACTCGTTTCTAGCTTTTCAATAAAGGCTCAAGGCTTTGAGCCTTTTGTTATTATCGACCCTCCACAACCGATGGTTGGTGTTGTGCATACGTATTATCCAGGTTGCTTATCATTGCCAACTGCTAACTCTCAAGGTTTAACACACCTATTCCAGTATTTTGGAAATGATATTAGGCTAGTTGCGGTAGACTCTATTACGCTATCTATCTGCTTTCCAGCCCCGATTCCAGCAATTAGAGCATATTATGAACTTGACCAGTTGGCAGAGGGCATTTATGCTCTAGAAACTTTAATAACAGACCCTTTTACATTGTTGCCAATTCCAGAACCACCATATAACCTTGCCTACCCTTATGGGCCAACGTTTTCATTTGAAGTAAAAGCTCCAATTGTCATAGATGCTCTATCCATTAATTGAATAGTCTTTTATGCCTTGATTTTACTCCTGATTTCATATAGAGCCTTATTATTTCACCAAACACAGATTCGTTAAAATCTGAACAAACAACTGGAGATGACCTGTCATGAGAAAGTACCCACTGATCTTGCTTTTTTTTGCTAACTAAATTAGATTTGCAAAATCACTTAGTGTTAAAATGCACAACACCATATAGATCAGGAAATAATTCCATGAAAAAAATCATATTTTTAATATCATTTTTACTTATAAGCTCAAACAGTTTGGCTGGTTTTCAGCCCATTACAGTCATTCGTCCAGATAGCATTACAACGACAACAGATGTAATGATTGGTTTTGATCCTTTTCAAAATCCATGTTTACAGCCACTTCCTAATTTTTTAGGACAAACAGAATTATTAGAAATTGATGGTAATAATATTTCATTTACTATAACAGCCCTTGGCACCAACCCCTGTTTAAATATTCCTCTTGATGAACCACCCTATGAGTTTTTTAATTTAGGTACATTCCCTGAGGGCACATATAATATTCAGATGTTTTGGGTAGATACTTCTACGGCTTTTCCAATCCCTGTTGGAGAAGTTTCTTTACCTGTTGGAGATGTGATAACATTTATAGTAACAGCCCCTCAAGTAATTCCATTGTTAAGTTTTTATTCACTTATTATTTTAGGAGTATTATTAATATTTCTCACGTTTATTAATTTTAAGAAAAAAAGCAAAATCATTCTCTCTCTTTTAGTTATCATGCTTGTTTATTCTCAAAATATATCGGCAAAAACTTTTCATATATTATTATCATCTGATGAAGGAATGGCTACGCCAGAGGATATTGTAAATCAAGCATCAACTTCACCCTCTCCACCAGTGTGGCTCTTAAGTTCCTTTAATCTAAGCAGCCCTCAAAGTGTTGATTATTTAGTAAAAGAAAGACCTTTTGGAAATTTATTAGAACTCATAAATCAAAGCCCCAATTGGAGTTTAGCAAAGTTATACAATATGCTTATAGTTGAGTATTCTGATTCAGTAGATGAAAATTCTATTTTAATTAATTTTGAGAATGACCCAAATGTATTAAAAGCAAGTTTTGTTGACGTGCTTGAACATACAACTTCATTAAATCAGCCTACAAAGAAAAAGGCACTGAATAAAACAAATAGAGGAGCAGGCACAAATTTCTTAACAGACTTGAATATCCATGCTGCTTGGGAGCTGTCAGAGGGCATGGGGTATATTGGTGCCGTTGATGTAGGTTTGCAGAGTTCTCATTTAGATTTGCGTGCATTTGATGACTTGGGAAATTATCAAAATGGGAATGTTTTAGATGGTTTCTATCAAGTAGATTTTGGAAGTAATGACTTAAATGTTGATGAACAAGAACCTATTGATATTACTGGTATACCATCATTTGAAAATTGTGATTTACGAGACGGAGTTGATGATAATTTAGCTTCATCAATTTTTGTTGGTCATGGAACTCACATAACAGGAATCATGGTAGGAAAGAATAACAGCGTTGGTGGCATTTGTAAAAATTGCGGTATGTCAATGATGAAATATTCAACACTCAGTACCAACCCAATCCATTGCGTACCATATAATGGACAGTATACCCTACTACCTTTATTCCCTGCTGATGCTTCAATTAATTCAATGCTCACTCTTGGTCGAATTGGAGTTGGCACAGTAAATAGAAGCGGAGGATTTCAGACATCAAATTCAAATTTTTGTGCAACTGATGCATCAGGTTCTTGTTATGCAAAAGATTTTTTATTAGAACAAAATGTTATGCTTGTTGGTGCTGCTGGAAATCACAGAACTAAATTACAATTTCCCGCAGGAGAAGTAGGTACAGTAGCTGTTGGGGGATTGGATGAATTTGGGAATTATTGGAATGAATCTCCAAATAATGGAAACTATATAGATTTTAGCAATATTGATAATTGCCCTAGAGGTGGTACAGTAGATTATGCTGAGGAGTGTGGTTCAAATTACAGTCATACTCCAATAAATCAAAAGCTTGATGTAATGGCACAAGCTAGAACGGTTTTTTCAACATTCTATGAAAATGGAGAATGGGCTGACGATATAAACTGTACAGACTTTCAGGATGGTAGCGTTGATGGATATGGTAATTGCACTGGTACATCTATGTCAGCACCACAAGTTTCAGGCATACTACAATTAATGCGTTCAACAAATCCACTGTTACCTAATGGTACTTATGATCCAACAAAGACAGATGGTTTAATTAATATCCTTAATGCAACCGCCAGTCGCTCAACTTCTGGTCTAGGTGTTGATGATCATTTCGGTTATGGTTTACCTGATGCAAGACTTGCATTAGAACGAATTCTAGGAAAATCTAATGATGTTCAAGTCAAAACAAGATTAACGCCCATGTTTAATATAGTTTCAACTGGTGCAAACAATAATGCATATACACCATTTCCACAAGTTGCTATGGCTTTTATGTTTAGTAATGGTTCTGCCTATACACCAGATGCTAGCAAACCGTTAGTTAATGAATTTACTGAGTTTTGGTACGATACTGTTAATTTAACTTTCCCTGCTCCAAGAGCTGCTTTTTATGTATTCACTACCAACAACAATCCATTTACTGGAGTTAAAAACATGACACCTTTAAGACGAATGGAGAAAACTGTTGATGGCAACAGAAACGATACCTATGCAATATCTGATGCAGAAATTCAAAGTTTTCATAATGATGGATATAATTATGCAGGGATCGAGGGTTATATTTTGCCAAATTGTACACCAACTCCATCCTGCGAACCCTTTCTTGCAACAAAGTTATACAGAGATGAATCTGATGACATGAATCATAAACTTGTTGCAACAGCTGTTGCGCCACCAAACTCAACGTTACTTGGTTATGTTTATCTTAATACTGACACCGATGGTGATGGCTTAATTGATGGACAGGAAATAATATTAGGAACAAGTTTTGTTTCACAAGATACAGATGGGGATACTCTGCTTGATGGCGTTGAATATCCACCAGCAGGCGTTCCTTACAGTGATCCAAGAATAAGTGATATAATCTTTGAGAATGGGTTTGAATAATTGGAAATTAAAGACTTTCATTAAGCGATTTCAAAAAAGCAAGTAAATATTCAGTGTTTCACGGTTCAGTTTTGGTTTATTGTGAGGCAGTAAAGCTGTCTGAGCACTTATTTTTTAACCAAAACCACAAACGATTAAGTAAGTGCCAATCGGGTTCACCAACCAATAATGATAAATCGAGGTATTTGTTTCGGCAAATATCCATGGTAGAAATTCCACCTTACAAAAATATGTTTTGTTGAATCTTTGATGGTAAAGAGGCAAATTCACATCTCAAGCTAAGAGCTGTGTTTGCTCATTTTCTATAGTAAAACTTGTTTGAGCAAGAAAAATACTAATCATTTCAAACATTCTTACTGCAATGAACTCAAGCGAGTCTTTTACTGAATAAAATGAGCAAATACAGTGCCGCTGAATAGTTACAACTTAAGCTTTTTTTCCCGCCCTATAGCTCTTTTTTTTCAGACTGTAAAGCCTTCAAATCTTTAATAACTTCTTGGCTATGGGAGCTAGAAGTGACATCTTCATAAAACTTAGCAATAACGCCCTTTGGGTTAATAATAAAAGTTTGCCGTTTAGCATAATGCATGAGCGGTATTTTTTTTATGACCTTGTATTCGCTTGCCATAACCTCATCTTTGTCAGCCAATAAAGTGTAGTTTATACTGTATTTTTCGGCAAATTTTTTGTGCGATTCAATGGTATCCAATGAAGCTCCAACAATCACCGCTCCTAAATCCACTATAGCCTTGTAGTCTGTGGTGAAATTTTTGGCTTCGGTCGTACAACCAGGTGTATCGTCTTTGGGGTAAAAATACAGCACTAGCCACTTGCCTCGGTATTCCTTTAACGTATGAAAGACACCGTGCTGATCTGGTAAATCAAAATCTGGAGCCGCTTTTCCAACCCAGTCTTCGTTGGCCGATACACAAAAGACTGTTAACAATAACAATAAGATTAATTTTTTCATTTTAAATGATTCCATAAATGAGTGTAAGAAAGGGCCAAACGATGCGCTAATTGTTCGTTGGTGCTAAAACCATGATGCCCGCCCTCAATGTTTTCAAAATAATCAACTTCTTGATTTAAACCTTTTAACTTGGCGGCCATTTTTCGCGCATGTCCAGGGTGCACTCGATCATCTCTGGTCGAAGTGTAGAAGAAAATTGCTGGGTATTTAATGTCTTTTTTGACATTTTGGTAGGGGGAATATGTTTTGATATAGCTCCACATCTCTGGATCATCTGGATTACCGAATTCGCCCATCCAACTGGCTCCAGCTAATAGTTTATTGTAGCGCTTCATATCAATCAATGGCGCTCCACAAACCACTGCGGCATACAGCTCTGGGTGACGTGTCATGGTTGCTGTTACCAACAAACCTCCATTGGAACGTCCTTCTATACCCAAATGTTTTGCCGAGGTGATTTTTCTGGCAAACAAATCTTTTGCCACTGCTTCAAAGTCTTCGAAGGCTTTGTGACGGTTTTTTAATAAGGCTGCGGCATGCCATGCGGGCCCGTACTCGCCGCCGCCACGAATATTTGCCAAGACAAAGACGCCGCCACGTTCGAGCCAAAGCTTTCCATAAGCACCCGATAAGGCTTCATAACTACCAGAATAGGAGGGCGTTAAAGTATTGCGAAATCCACCATAAGAAAAAATATGAGTTGGATTTTTGCCATTGAAAACAGTGTCTTTGTTCATGACCACAAAATAGGGAACTCGCGTTCCATCTTGTGATGTGGTAAAATATTGTTCAACCTTAAACCGCGAACCATCAAAACTTTCGTCTTGCTGTTTAATCAGTTGAGGCGATAAGTTATCACTGCCAACAAAGTAGAGACTAGGAGGCGTGATAAATGATTCGTACTTGACAAAAAAATCTCCTGATTTTTTATCAACACTGCTGACACTTAAGGCTCCGTTTGTAGGAAAATTTATGGTAGAAACACTCCAGTTACCATCCTCATTTCTTTCAAAACGGCAGAGTTTTGCTTTAACATCTTCTAGCAGGGTAACCAACAAGCCCTTAGGAGTCACATTAACACTTTCAACCACGGTTTTTTCATCGGGTTGAATGACACTTTCAATTTTTCCTGCCTCCCCTCGCAACAATGAAATATCAGCAAGAAGAACTTCTCCCTGCTGATATTTTTGACCCTTAAATAACCAGTCTTTTTTGAGTGAAAGCACGACTCGACCCTGATAAACACCTGCAATGCTGGCACTTGATGGAATTAATAGCTCCTTGATTTTCCCATCAATCAATTGGTATTTTTTGCTTTCCCAAAAACTAGTTGCTTCTGTTATTATGTCAATAGCAGTAGCTTCAGAACTCAGTTGATAAGCGCTAACAGCCATCGATTTAGCTTGACCAGAATAAAGAGTTTTAGCTTCGCTTAGTGGCGTTTTAATATTCCATTCTTTAATAATTCGCGGATAACCTGATTCTGTCATCGAACCTTTGCCGAAATCAGTTCCAAGATACAGAGTATTTTCATCTTTCCAACTGACTCGTGTTTTTGCCAGAGGTATGAAGATACCATTCTTGCTGAATCTTTTCTTTTTAAGGTTGAATTCACGAATTTCTACCGCATCACTGCCTCCTGGTGAAAGCATCACTAAACATTTTTTTTGTTTCTCGCTGGCACACTCTAAACCATGAAAGTCATAATTTTTGCCTTGTTTTTTTGAGTAAGCATCCATGTCGAGTATGGTATGCCATTTGGGTTGTTGTTTTTTAAGTTGCTTTAAGCTTGTTCTGCGATAAATACCACGAGGATGGTTCTCATCTTGCCAAAAATTGTACAGCCATTTTCCCTCTTGAGTGATTGTTGGTAAACGACTTTTGTTATTTAGTACTTCCAGTGCCTGTTGGTACAGTTCTTGGTACAAAGGAAATGCGGTTAATTTCTCTCGGGTTATTTGGTTGTTATTTTTGACCCATTGCATGGATTTTTCACCATCGATATCTTCCAGCCATTGGTAAGTATCATTTGCAAACAACGGTTTATTCACTAACAAAATTAGTGCTATTACGGGAATATAAAACTTCATACTGTGGGTTCTCTCCTGGTAAACGTGAAGGGTTAATTATTTTTTAGCAGATATAAAATCGCAGCAATAGCGATGAGACCAAACAACAAGGTCAACCACCACAAGTTTTTCTTAAAAAAATCAGCAGTCTGCTTTGTTGATTGCTGTGTTGGTTGATTTTTTGAGTTTCCAATTTCCAGATACTCTTCTGACAATTGAATATTGCGAGGATGAGACGGAGAGTACTTTGAAAACGATGATGTCCCTGGTGATTCTACACAGTATTTCGCAACTCCTGTATTAATAAAATCTCCATTTCTAAGAATCGCATAAATGGCTTTGTTTCCATTTATTTCTATGGAATTGTCTTTTTTGCACAACAAGGTTAGCTCATCATCAATGTAAGAAACAGAAAACGGGATATCCTCTTGTGAAAGCAACTTATGAGTGAAACTATTTTGCCGTCCGACGATCGACAACTCGCCATTAGAATCTTTGTTAAAACTCCTCAAACCGGCAACAGAAGTTAGCATGTGAGTTTCTGACTCGTTTTGGTTATTTAGCTTAAAAGGAATTGAACAATTTTTGGGCAACTTATTTTCATTGATTATTTTCAATTGCTGCTTGTCAATTTTAATTAGGTCACCTGCATGAAGCAAGCACATTTCTTTGACTCTCATATGATTGACAAATACATGCTCAGAATTGAAAACCTCAAGAATACAGGCTTCCTTGTCATTGATGATGGAACATATTTTTTTAGCTGAGTCCTTTGAATTTTCAAATACAAAATCACAGCTTTCGTCTGTTCCAAAAATAACATGACCCAACAAAGGCAATATTATTGAATCTTGATTGTTAACTTCGACTTGCATCCTCAGCAATTCCCCTATTTTCTTAAAAAAGAATAGAAAATAACTCACTTATTAGCTTTATGGCAAATTCCATCACCAAAAACCCAATGATAACACAAGTCCTTGTTACCGTTACAAAGCGTATAAAAGCTATATCACCAACAAGATGATGACTTAAGAACTTCATGATGATGAGCTTTGCTAATCAAATAACCATCATCTCAAACGCATTTCTATACCAAGATTTGGGTTTGATATCATCATGAATCAAGCTTTAATTAATCTCTATTCTCAACCATTCTATAGAAATGCGAAACTTTATTCTATAAAACTATCAACAAAATGAATAAGTTTTTAACTCCATCACATTTTTTCGGAAATTTTAAAAAATATCTTCAGGCCTTTTCTGAATTGCGGTATTATGTATTTTTTAATTTGCGAATCCAGATTCAGAAACACAACCTAAGGCGTAAGCAATTGATATACTTATAAATTTCATATATTCTAGCTCTTCCGCATTAAATTTATAGTACCCAAATCCTGATATAGAATCGCGAAAGATGGTGCAAGTACTTGATGTGCATAAGGAATTCACAAAAACCGAATACACCTCATTGCTGATGCGGCTTTTTGAGAATTTCTTAGGTATATTAAGGGCTTGTGCTAGCATCGTGATTTCTATACCGGGATTTGGGTAGTATTAGACAATCTTTCAAATGTTTGTCAATTTTTAGTTTTTAAATCAATCGCATAAAGCTCTAATCACATAAAAAGGATGAATCATTGTTAAAACCACTTGCCATTCGGATCATACTTTATGCTCTCGTTGTTTTTATTCTGTTGTATTCGTTGCTTTCTTATTTTGTTCTTGCTACTGATACAAACACTAGCAATCAAGATATAAACTTGCTTGATAAAAACCCGCAATTCATATACGGTAGCAAAATCGAAAACAAGGAAAATCTAGCATTTCAACTTGATGAATATGGTGAGGCGGCTATTCTATTTAATTTAAAACAACTACAAGCCGAAGATATTCCTGCCCTTTCTTACCAGATCTCTAATTTACCCAAAAATTACCAAACTCTTTTAGTTTGGCAACTCCGTGAACAGCAAGAAATCTATGAAACTAAATTGCTGCAAGCAACAGGCTCCCAACAATTAATCTTATTGTCCAACATTGATGCATGGAGGGGAGAAATCTCACAATTGGGACTTAGTTTCAGACCCCAAGACCACCTAGGAATACCCGTCCCAAACAGAACAGAAATACAAATACAATCCTTGCAAATGCGCACACCCTCTTATTTTCGAGACTCTCTCACTTTAATGCAGTATTGGCTGGCTTACAACCCCTTAAATTATCGCTCTATTAATCACCTCAGTCTTGATAAATCCTTGCCTTATTATGCTCAGTTACAAAGCTTTGCAATTCTGTGGTTGCTCAGTTTCAGCTTGCTTCTTTATGTTAAATTTAAACGGCTTTCATTTCTGACTTTATTTTTAACTTCTTGGTTATTCATTGCTTTCTTTAATACTGTCAATTCTTCAAAACAAACACAGTGGGCGACTACTGCTCATGACATAAACAACACAACTCTTCCTGATGATAACCTGCTTAAAATTGCAAAACAGGTTAAAGCATTGCTTGGACTTAATAACAACAGAATAAATAAAATCAAGACTAACAAAGTCTTGGTTCTCTCTTCAGACAAATACCAACGTTCTCGTATTATTTATCATTTATTACCTGTTAACAGTAGCTTTCTTGATACCAATATTGAAAAGGATACCAAGAGCATTGTTCGCAATGGAGATTTTATACTTAGTATTTCCCTCAACAACGACCACGTACGACCACAAAATGGTCAGTTAATACTTAACGACTTAAGATTGAAAGTAAAAGAAGTGGCCAAAAGCCAAAATTTTTCGATCATGGAGGTTGTTAAATGATTACCGTTTTGACTCTTTTGTTTTTCTATATGACTTTAGGCATTCCCTTTGCTGCTTTATTGAGTTCAAACAACGATAATCGCTTTAAAATAGTTGGCGAAAGCTTCTTTTGGGGTGTTTTCTTAGTGATTTCCCTGCTGAATATAATGCAGTACTTCTCGCTTAGCTTAAGCCTTAAAACATTTTATTACTCTATGCTTGTTTATGCCTGCTGCGCCTTGTTAGTCTTCTTGTATTTGCAAATAAAGAACAACAAGATTTTACTGAACGCCTCCATTTTTCAGAATTTTACTCCACTCTACCTTTTGGCTTTGGCTCTTATTAGTCTGCAATTGTATTCTATTATTCTACAAAACCAAGCTCTGCCTCTTAGCGCTTGGGATGGCTGGTATGGGTGGATTGCTAAAGCAAAAATTTGGTTTTATCATGGTATCAATGAACCCTTAGTTGCACGCACTCAGTGGTTAATTACTGAGAGCAAATTTACCAGTCCAATATTTCAATATCCCGATGGTTTATCCTTAATTTATGTCTTTAATGCACACTATTTTGGCTGGAATGAAACCTTGCTCAATGGAATATATCCAGCTTCACTTATTGCCTTTCTGTTGGCTTACTACGGAAACATTAAGCAGCTACTCAATTCAACAAAATCTGCCTGTTTGGCCGTAGTCTTGCTCATTACCATTCCATTTATCAATACTCACATTATCATAGCCGGTTATGCTGATATTTGGGTGGCTTTTTATTTAGCTCTTTGTTTACTTAATATTCAGCATTTTCTTAACAGGCCCTCGCTTAAAAAGTTGATACAAAGCATTATTTTTATGTCTGCATTGCCTATGTTTAAGCTTGAATCTTGGGTGTGGTTATTATTAGTGGTGTTTTCTTTTGTCTTAACTTTATTGTCCAAGCACAGAAGAAGAATGATGCTACTATTGATGGGCTTTGTTTTTATCGTTTGGTATATGCTCGATGGATTCGAATATCATTTTAGCTTTGGTGAACTCGTTTTCAAACCAAACTTAATCAAAGTCCCTGCTCTTGGTACTTTTGTTTTATCCTTTGTCAACACAAGTTCTGCTTGGTTAGAAGCTTTATTTTACAGCAACAATTGGAACTTGCTCTGGTATAGCTTACCATTTGTTATTTTTGCATCCATAAAGATGAAAAGTCATAAGGCTCTTGTTTTGCCGTCTCTTTATCTTACTTTTACAGTCTTGTTTATTTTTGTCTTGTTTTATATGACCTATGCAAGCATTTTTGCCAATGACTTCACCAGCTCTAATCGAGTAGTTTTGCATATTGTCCCTGTCTATATTTATTTTATCATCTTGCTTGTTCACGAGTACTCAACACCAAAAAAAACGGGCACTCTTAAATGAGTGCCCATCTGCTTAGGCTTGACTTATAAGTTACATACCAAACCACCAATGTTTGTCAATTTGACTGCATTTAACTGGCCTTGTCCATAGATACCAATGGCTGAATTGTAATTAACAGTAAGCGAAGAACAATCATTAACAATCATTTCCGTTATTCCCCAAGGTACATTAACAATTGCATTGGTATCAAAAGCTGAACCAAAGGAAGTCCCTTCTGTAATCAAAACATTGTTGAACTGAATCACATTGTTTGCACCAACAGTGCCAACATCGATTAACCATTGTTGATTACCAGCATTATCATAGGTAAACCAATACATTAATACCCGATTATCTCCTAAGTATTCCATAAACCAGCCTTCTCCATTATGTGTTGGATCGTACCAAGCTCCTGTCAGACCATTGAATGGGTCACTGTTTTGATTTGTTGCCCCACATTCCATTCCACTTAAACTTGTCAAGCGTGACAGGTCATGTTCACCACTGCCATAGGACAACAAAGAAGAGTTGTAATTAACAACAGCTGCGCCACAGGAGCTGAATTCGATAGATAGTTCACCCCAAGGAATATTTTGAATCGCATTGTTATCGTATGTTGGGCCAAAAACACCACCCGAAGTGTATGTCATACTATCAATACTTATGCGGTTATTTGTTACAGTACCCACTCCAATAAACCATGCTTGTTCTGTCTGATCGGGTAAATAAGTAAACCAAGTCACCAAAACGCCATTATTGGCTAACATTTCTACGATAAATCCTTCACCACTTCTTGCTGTGTTGTACCAAGAACCCGACTGAGTCGCGTCAATGGCAAAGTTATCAGTTTGCAATTTTGTTGCGAAGATTTCGAACTCACCTTCCACTTGAGTACTGGTTTCGTCTTCTTGTTCCCAAACAACAATGACATCAGAGTTGCTTGGGTTTACGGCAACATCAACTCTTCTTGCGTCATAGAGCAAACTATTATCGGGACCAGCATGCGAAAGCCTCTCACTTTCACGGCCTATTCTCACTTGATCAACTGCATTTAATCGTTGTGCGTATATTTCAAATTCGCCATCCACCACTTCATCTCCGCGCCAAACAACAACATATTGCTTTGTTGCAGAAAGATATTCTACTTTTGGGCGAAAGGCATCAAAATTATTATTGCCAATAGGACCCATATTCGATATCACAAAATCATTTTTGCCTTTTTCTACGGCATTGGCATCCAATACTTGTCCGTATATTTCAAACTCATTGCCAACATGGCCATTTTTTGAATCATCTGCTGACCATACAATAAGATACTCATTGAGGTCTTTGTTATAGCTTACATCTGGAAATTTTGCAGCACGAGCGATATCTCCATTAAGTCCAACAAATGACACTGAGGTTGAATCAGCACCTAGCAAATCCCCTGTATCTGCATTGATTCGTTGTGCATAAACTTCAAATTCATCAGGAACTCGTCCACCTCTGTCATCTTCTCCGTACCACACTATTAAGAATTCATTGTCAGTAGAATTGTACGCAACAACAGGTGAAAAAGCATTGTAATTCGCATTTCCTGCTGGACCCATATCTGATATTTTAAAATCATTGCCATCAATTTCGTTAGCATTGTTATTTAAAAATTGTCCGTAAATTTCAAAGCTACCTAAAGGGCTGGAGCTTGTTCCATCTTCACCATGCCAAACAACTAAATACTTCTGATTTTGACTGTTATAGGCAACACTGGGATTTAAGGCGTCATAGGAGCGATTGGAGACAGGCCCCATATCACTGATGCGCTTCATGTCTCCTATTAACTGTCCATTTGCTGCATTGACTCTTTGAGCAAATATTTCAAATTCACCTTCAATAAGCCCTCCTTGGTTGTGATCGCCGTACCATACAACCAAATATTCATTGGTCGTTGGATTGTAAACAATCTCAGGTTTTCTGGCATCGTAATTTAGTGAAAAATTGGGACCCATTGCGCTGATCCGCAGCACTTGCGGCACTAAAAAAGAACCATCCGCTTGATACAGATGCGCAAATATTTCATTCTCAGCTGTCGCCGTATCAGCTCTTGAGTCGTTCCCTTCCCAAACAACCATGTAACTGCCATCTGAGCTATTGACTGCAATTGCTGATTCAGTCACATCGTAGTTTCTATTCTTATCGGGTCCGATTGAACTTTGTTTTGTTGGACTCATCCAACTGTCCGCCAAAACTAAGTTTGTTATTAAAGTGATAACAACGACTAGTAATGCTTTCATGACGTTTCTCCTATTAATTTAAGTTTTTTTAGTTTTTCAGTGAATCTAAGAGCTTGTCCAAGTTTTGTAGCTGAACAATCTCGTTTTTCTTTATTTAATATTTGTAATATAAATTACAAAAAATATTTTGCAAGCTATTTTTCGTATTAATTGCTAAAAATGTGATTCAAGCCTAATATTCATGCCTTTTAAGAAATCCAGAAGCCTGCCAAAAACAAGCAATGCTCCGTTAAGCTCCTTAAAAACATCAATTTTTAAAGGCTCTTGCCCTATATCCTCTGTGAGCAAACGAATGGAGCCTATCAATCGAAATAAATAGCACAAAAAAACCCCATCCAATGGATAGGGTTATTTTTGTGAAGCAGTTCTGATTTTATCTGCAATTCATCCCTTTTATGAAAAGTTTACACGGTAAAATCCGATGCATCAACAGACCTATTGATAACAATTCAAGCCAATTGTCTTAGGACATAATGAAGAATGCCACCATGGCGCATATATTCTACTTCCTTTGGTGTATCTATTCGAACAAGCACATCGAATTCAGTTTTACGCCCTTCGTTGGTTTTTGCAACGACATGAGCTGTTTTTGAATTGCCGTTGTCCAAACCCGTGATTTCATAGGTTTCATGACCTGTCAAGCCTAATGAGTCTGCGTTTTCTCCCGCTTTAAATTGCAAGGGAATCACTCCCATACCCACTAGATTAGAACGATGAATTCTCTCATAAGATTCAACAATCACTGCTTTAACTCCCAACAGAGTAGTTCCCTTTGCCGCCCAATCACGCGAAGAACCTGTACCGTATTGCGAACCAGCAATAACCACCAACGGTGTGCCTTCTTTTTTATAAATTTCAGCAGCTTCAAATATGGACATTTCAACATCGGTAGGTTGATGACGTGTCCATCCACCTTCTGTGCCTGGAGCCAGTTGGTTGCGAAGACGAATATTGGCAAAAGTACCACGCATCATGACTTCGTGGTTACCACGACGCGAACCGTAGGAGTTGAATTGTGATTTTGCAATGCCTTTTTCCTTCAGGTATTTTCCTGCAGGAGAATCCTCTGCAATCGCACCCGCTGGAGAAATATGATCGGTGGTAACAGAATCTCCCAGACGAGCCAAACAACGTGCCCCATAAATATTATCAATAGTGCCCTCATCAAGAGTCATACCTTGAAAATACGGAGGGTTTTTGATGTAGGTGGAATCCTCTTGCCAATTGAAAATTTCTGACTGAGTAGTTTTTACTGCTTGCCATTTTTCATCACCAATAAAAACGCGTTCATAACCTTTCGCAAACATTTCTGGGTTGATAGTGGCTTGAATCGCTTGAGCAACTTCGTGCGCGCTAGGCCAAATGTCTTTTAGATAGACGGGATTGCCCTCAAGGTCATCGCCTAGTGAATCATTGTTTAAATCAAAATCCATCGTTCCTGCAATCGCATAAGCCACGACCAATGGCGGAGAAGCCAAAAAATTCATTTTAATATCGGCATGAATACGGCCTTCAAAGTTGCGGTTGCCGGATAATACAGAGGTCGCCACTAAATCATTTTCCTGAATCGCTTGTGAAATAGCTGGATCCAAAGGTCCTGAATTACCAATACAAGTAGTACAACCGTATCCGACCACATAAAAATTGAGTTTTTCTAGGTCATCCAGTACACCTGCTGATTTTAGGTATTGAGTAACAACACGAGAACCCGGTGCTAAAGAAGTTTTCACCCATGGTTTCACCTGCAAACCTTTTTCTGCTGCTTTTTTAGCGAGCAAGCCCGCACCAATCATGACAGCTGGGTTTGAGGTATTGGTACAGGAAGTAATAGCGGCAACAACAATATTTCCGTCATTTAATTCAAAAGTTTCATGCTCTGCCTTTACCACTACAGACTTTTTATCACGGCCCTTTTCCATGTTAGCAAAAAGCTCTTGGTATTTGTCTTTGGCTTCACGCAATACAATTCTGTCTTGTGGGCGTTTTGGGCCAGAAATACTTGGAACAACGGTACTAATATCCAATTCTAAAGTTGATGAATACTCCGCATCAGGCGTTTCGGTAGTATGCCACATATCTTGAGCTTTGGCATAAGCTTCGACCAGGGCGACTTGTTGCTCATCACGGCCAGAGAGCTTAAGGTAATTAATGACTTCAACATCCACAGGAAAGATACCACATGTTGCACCGTATTCTGGAGCCATATTGGCAATAGTCGCTCTATCGGCCAAGGGCAAATACTGCAAAGCCTCGCCGTAAAATTCAACAAATTTACCAACACAACCATGCTGTCTTAGCATTTGTACTACGGTTAGAACCAAATCAGTGGCGGTTGTTCCTTCTGGCAGCTTGCCCGTTAATTTAAAACCAACCACTTGTGGTATCAACATAGAAATAGCTTGTCCCAACATTGCAGCTTCGGCTTCGATACCACCCACACCCCAACCTAAAACACCAATACCATTAATCATAGTGGTATGCGAGTCTGTACCGACAACAGTATCTGGATACGCTTGCAAAATACCGCCTTTTTCTGTACCAAAAGTAACTCTGGCTAATTTTTCAAGATTCACTTGATGAACAATACCATTACCAGGAGGCACAACTTTAAACGAATCAAAGGCTGTTTGACCCCACTTTAAAAATCCATAGCGCTCCATGTTTCTTTGGTATTCGATTCTTTCGTTTTCAGATTCTGCTTGTATATTACCAAAGCGATCCACTTGAACAGAATGATCAATCACCAATTCCGCGGGTGAGAGAGGATTAATTTTTTGTACGTCGCCACCTAAATTTTTCATAGCATCACGCATAGCAGCCAAATCAACAACCGCAGGAACGCCAGTAAAATCTTGCAACACAACACGAGAAGGTGTAAACGCAATTTCAGTGGATGGTGTCGCCTTGGCATCCCAATGACATAAAGCTTCGATATCTTCAGCAGTCACATCCACTCCGTTTTCATGACGCAGTAAGTTTTCTAATAGTATTTTCAGACTGTACGGTAAACGCGCAACATCGTATTTTTTTGATAGCTCAACAAGTGAGTGAATTTGATAGTCTTTGCCATTACAACTAAGTGCGGTGGCGGTATTAAAAGAATTGCTCATGTCGAAAACCTCTTTGTAATGATTGAAGGAAGCAATAGAGATGCGTTGTGACTCTAAAACCACTCGATTTTAGCTCTATCCCAAACCCAAATATAGAAAATGAAGCCCGTGAATGATTATACAAAGGTCTCAAAAAATACATTATCCTCTTTTTCAAAGCAAATTCCAATAGAAGACTGGAAAAAAAAATTCCATGTTTCGCAAATTGAAACTCGATGAATAATGAGCAAAAAATAAGCTTTTTAAACTATTATCACTCTAAGATTGATATAATTAGAGTTTTGCGCTTGAGATAAAAGCGCAAAAATTTATCTTGACATAAAGCGGACAAATAATATGAGCAGATACAGCAAATACCTTATAGAAATTGAAAATAGAAAACTCCAAGGCCTGCACCCAAGGCCGATTGACGATGATGCGTTGCTAAGCGAAATTATTGCACAAATAAAAGACCCAAATAACAAACACCGCAAAGACTCTATAAACTTCTTTATTTACAATGTTTTACCAGGAACAACGAGTGCTGCTGTTGTTAAGGCTAAATTCTTAAAGGAAATCATTTTAGCTGAGTCTGCCGTAAAAGAAATAACACCAGCTTTTGCTTTTGAGCAATTAGCACATATGAAAGGCGGGCCTTCGATTGAAGTCTTACTTGATTTGGCTCTCGGTGATGAGACTTCAATCGCTCAAGAAGCGGCAAAAGTTCTTAAAACACAGGTGTTTTTATACGATGCAGATACCCATCGTCTCGAACAAGCACACAACAATGGCAATACAATTGCAAAAGACATTATTGAAAGTTATGCAAAGGCAGAATTTTTTACTAAGTTACCAGAAATAGAAGAAGAGATTAAAATTGTCACCTTTGTTGTTGGAGTCAGCGACATCTCTACCGATTTACTTTCCCCTGGAGGGGATGCTCATTCACGCTCTGACCGTGAATTGCATGGCCAATGCATTTTTGAACACAATAAAGAGAAACAAAAACAACTCCTAGCACTTCAAAAAGAACATCCAGATAAGCGAATCATGTTGGTGGCTGAAAAGGGCACGATGGGCGTGGGTTCTTCACGCATGTCTGGGGTTAATAATGTCGCACTGTGGACAGGTAAAAAAGCAAGCCCTTATGTTCCATTTATCAACATTGCTCCTGTTATTGCTGGAACCAATGGTATTTCTCCCATTTTTTTGACCACCGTTGGTGTCACAGGCGGAATTGGGATTGACCTCAAAAATTGGACCAAAAAACGCGATGCACAAGGCAATGTTATTGTCGATGAAGAAGGCAATCCTGTCCTTGAGGAGGTTTACTCAGTAGATACAGGCACAGTACTAACTGTTAATACCAAGGAGAAAAAACTTTATAAAGGCGATAAAGAAGTCAAGGATATTTCTGCGGCATTAACCCCCCAAAAGCTTGAATTTATTAAAGCCAGCGGCTCCTATGCCATTGTTTTTGGTAAAAAACTGCAAGCTTTTGCTGCAAAAGTCTTAGGCACTGAAATTATACCTGTTTATGCTCCATCAAAAGAGGTCTCTCATCAAGACCAAGGTCTAACTGCCGTTGAAAAAATATTTAATAAAAATGCAGTCGGAGCAACTCCTGGAGCTGTATTGCATGCAGGCTCTTATACGCGTGTAGAAGTGAATATTGTCGGTTCCCAAGACACTACGGGATTGATGACTTCTCAAGAATTAGAAATGATGGCTGCAACAACAATTTCACCGATTGTTGATGCAGGATACCAATCGGGGTGTCATACTGCTTCAGTTTGGGATGACAAGTCGAAAGCAAATATCCCTCGATTGATGCAATTCATGAATGATTTCGGCTTAATCACTGCACGTGACCCTAAAGGCCAATACAAGCCAATGACCGATGTCATCCACAAAGTTCTTAATGATATTACCATTGACGATTGGGCTATTATTATCGGTGGTGACTCGCACACCAGAATGTCCAAGGGCGTTGCCTTTGGCGCAGACTCAGGGACAGTGGCTCTAGCCTTAGCAACAGGTGAGGCCAGTATGCCTATTCCTGAATCGGTTAAAGTTACTTTTAAAGGCAAAATGAAAAACCACATGGATTTCCGCGATGTGGTTCATGCCACGCAATACCAAATGCTTAAAGAATTTAAAGGAGAAAATGTCTTTCAGGGGCGTATTATTGAAGTTCATCTAGGTACATTGCCTTCGGACCAGGCCTTTACTTTTACGGATTGGACAGCCGAAATGAAGGCAAAAGCCTCGATCTGTATCTCTCAAGATGAAACGCTTATCAAATCACTAAAAATCGCCAAAAGCCGTATTAAAATTATGATTGATAAAGGCATGGACAATGAAAAACAAGTCTTACAAGGGCTGATTGATTTAGCAAACAACCGAATTGACGAAATCAAAACAGGCAGAAAACCGCCGTTAACTCCCGATGATAATGCCAAATATTATGCAGAGTTTGTAGTCGATTTAGATACGATTGATGAGCCCATGATAGCAGATCCTGATGTCAATAACGAAGATGTTTCAAAGCGTTATACGCATGATACTATCCGAGAACTTTCCCATTATAAAGGAGAAAAGAAAGTTGACTTAGGCTTTGTTGGCTCTTGCATGGTTCACAAAGGCGATATTAAGATTGTAGCGATGATGCTGAAGAACTTAGAAAAGCAACAAGGAAAAGTAGAATTTAAAGCCCCATTAGTGGTGACTGCTCCAACTTACAATATTATTGATGAACTTAAAGCAGAAGGTGATTGGGAGGTCTTGCAAAGATATTCAGGCTTTGAGTTTGATGACAATGCTCCAAAAAATAAAGCTCGAACAGAATACCAAAATATTTTGTATCTGGAGCGACCTGGATGCAACCTGTGTATGGGTAACCAAGAAAAAGCAGAAAAAGGCGATACCGTCATGGCCACATCAACGCGTTTGTTTCAAGGCCGTGTAGTTGCTGATACAGCTGACAAGAAAGGAGAATCCTTATTAGCCTCGACACCAGTTGTGGTTTTGTCCGCTGTTTTAGGCAGAACTCCTACGATTGAAGAATACAAAACAGCTGTAGAAGGTATTCAACTAACCTTGTTTGCACCACCGCTAAAACAATTAACTTCACATCCAGCATCCGCTCATCAGATTTCTTATTAGTTTTTCAGTTGTAATTACTCACCCCGTCATTCCCGCGAAGGCGGGAATCCAGTAGCTAAAGGCAGGACAGACTCCATGCGTCCTGCCTTACCTTTAGCTTGTAAACTTCTATTCAATTAAGGAATGAAAGCAATCACTCAAAGCCATTAGCAAAAATCACATCATTGACATAAAATTTATGCTGATTAGTTACGCCCTGAAAAGTTGTTTCGAAAATCCACTCCCCGGATTCGGCATTCACAGGTAACGCATAAGAGTTCCACCAATAGGAAGCACTGTAATGAGCCACGTTCGATGAATCGCTCCAACTTTGAAAGACACTGCCGTTGGGCCGCCTAATTACCATATTTGCGACCTGACCTTGCAGTTGATCTTGGTAGTATCTGGCTAAATATACGATTTCCCCACCAACAAAGTTATCTTTGTATTGTGGATTGTCGATTGTCGTAGGACAGCTAGGTAAAGTTGGCCCCGCCGCATGGGTTGCAAGCTTGTTAATTTTAGAATCGTAATAAGGTCTTTGAGATTGCCACCAAGAAGTATTATTAAGTGAATTACAGGCTCCAGAATAGGGTTCAATTAATTGACTAGAACTATTGTATGTTTCCAAATGCAAATGGGGTCCCGTTGAACTTCCTGAACTACCGACAGTACCCAAATACTCGCCTTCTACTACGGTTTGCCCAATGGATTTTGATGTTAAGGAGTTTTTTTTCATGTGACCATACCAGGCAACCGAACCGTCTTCATGAGTCACGAACACTGCATTCCACTGATCGTTATTGAAGGTACAATTTCGATCGAAATTACCATCAAATTTTGCAGTAATGGTACCACTTGCAGCTGCATGGACTGTTATTAATCCACGATCCATTTGATCCCAGCCAAAAGGCCAAGTAAAGATATCTATTCCCTGATGATTATAGCCGCTATTCAAATCGTAAGTACGTGTACCACAATTGTAGTCTTGTAAACTGTTAGGGAAATTTGTATCAAGATCGACAAAATTACTGATCCCATAAAAACCAGGGTCATTGGTAGAAGTTCTTAATGGAAATGCAAAAAGTGGAGAAGCTCCTTTTTTTAGTGTTAACAACCCCTTATCAACTAAATCACGCTGGTTTTGCTGATTCAAAGACCAATAATACATTCGGTCAAATTCTGACATTTGATCATGCTGAAACCCCTCTAGTCCGAAATGTCCTGACTTGTTGGATTCAACTTTTTCCATAGCAACCGTTGTTGTTGCAATAAAAACTATTAGCGATAATATATATTTATTCATAATAAAAGCCCCCACTTTAAAAATACAAATATTGCCCAAGAGCTTTTCTGAAAATGAGATTTTCAGCAAAACACCTGCAACAGCTCTTCAACTAACACTACAATCGCTGTTCTTGAGTATGCAACCATTAAAATAACACATTTTCAGCAGTTTTGCGACAATTCTAGCCAACGATTGTGAATTTTACAAAAAAGCTCAGCTGTTTTTTCCGTGTCGTACATAGCCGAATGTGCTCGACTAGTGTCCCAATGGATTTCTGCCTCGGCTATGGCTCGCGCTAACACGGTCTGACCGTATGCTAAAGCTGACAATGTAACAGTATCCAAACAACTAAATGGATGAAAGGGATTGCGCTTGATTCCCGTGCGCTCCACCGCTGCATTGACAAAACCCAAATCAAAATGAGCATTGTGACCCACCAATATAGCCCGATTGCAGCCCGCTTCTTTGATAGCTTTACGAACAGGAGTAAATATTTTGCCCAGAGCAGCCGTTTCATTCATCGCCATTCTCAAAGGGTGATTGAGATCAATGCCTGTTATTTCCAATGATTTTGGATCGATGTTAGATCCCTCAAAAGGCTCCACATAGGCCGTAGTCACATCATCAAAATACAACTCTCCGGATTCTTTTTGTTTAATAATAACTGCTGCAATTTCTAGCAATGCATCTTTTTGAGAATCAAATCCACCAGTCTCAACATCGACCACCACCGGCAGAAAGCCTCTAAATCTATTTTTTATAATTGTCATTATTCTATTTTATCTGAATTTTAGGAAAATAGCACATATCCAGACTACACTTCTGAGATTAAATACAATTTCAATGGTAAGAAATTGTTAAGCTTTTGTAAAATTAGATTGTGGTGTGTTACAATTCACTAGTTTGATGTGTATTGCACACAGTATTAATAATATTATTATATTTTGGAGTGAAGAAATGAAAAAAATAGTTTTAGGAGTGAGTTTAGCTCTTGCTACAGGTTCTGCATTAGCAGCTGATGTTGATTTTGATAACCGTTGGTATGTAACGCCAAATGTTAGCTTTGTTAAACCCGATTCTGACAAAAATGCTAACTCAGGTCTAGCTTATGGCATAGCTTTTGGTAAATTTGTGACCGAGAATGTCTCTGTTGACCTTGAAATGGACAAAACAACTCTGGATTTAAAAAATGGTGGTGAGTTGTCACAAAAAAGCATTGCTTTTATGGGTCGTTATCACTTCAATGAAAACATGGGAATGAGACCTTATCTTGGACTGGGTGTTGGAGCTTTACGCCACAACTCACCAAGTGCCTATGATGCAATCTTGAATATTGCTGCTGGTCTGACCAAAGAACTTTCTAGTAAAGTTAAACTAAGAACTGAAGTAAAATACCGCCTAGAAAATTCTGATGATCTTGAAACCAACGAAAACACTTACGGTGACTTTCTTTTCAATGCGGGTTTAAACATTGCCTTTGGTGATGCACCAACTCAATCAACAAAAACTGAATTGGTGACACAATCTCCTCAACTAGACAGCGATAACGATGGTGTAAGTGATGCCAATGACCGTTGTCCTAACACACCTGCTGGCACCAAAGTTGATGCTACAGGCTGTGCCGTAGTGGATGGCGATGATGACCACGACGGAGTTGCCAACTCTCAAGATGCTTGCCCACACTCTAAAGCTGGCGCTGTTGTCGGCAAAGATGGTTGTGAAGTCCAAGTCGTGATCGAATTACAGGGCGTACATTTTGATACAGATAAAGCTACATTAAAATCTGAGTCTATCGCAATTTTAAACGCTGCGGTTAAAACCTTAGGTGAGCATGGTACAATTTTAGTTGAAGTCGCAGGGCATACTGATTCTACAGCTAGCGATTCCTACAACCAAAGATTATCAGAAAGGCGTGCTAAAGTTGTCTATGAATATCTTGTTGCTCATGGAATTTCTGCTGATCGCATGACTTGGAAAGGTTATGGCGAATCTCAACCTATTGCTACAAATGATACCGAAGAAGGCAAAGCCAGAAACAGAAGAACTGAATTAAACGTTAAATAATAATTCATGGCCTTTTATGAAAAAGCCTGCTTCTTGCAGGCTTTTTTATTGCACTTATGACTCCCTTTACCGAAGAAATCATCCAAATAATTCTTTCCATACCTGCTGGAAAAGTCGCAAGTTATGGACAAATCGCTGCCATAGCAGGCAATCCCCGAGCCGCAAGACAAGTCTCTAGAATTTTGCATAGTTGTAGTCAAAAATGCAATTTGCCTTGGCACCGCGTTATTAATTCGCAAGGAAAAATATCTTTAAAAAATGAGGGTTATCAACGACAATACAAACTCTTGAAAGAAGAAGGCATTGTCTTTGGTTTAAACCAGCGCATTGACTTCAAACTCTTTGGTTTTTGCAACTAATCAAACTATTATTATGTCTATTTACAACCAAACAACACATTATCCACAAGGAACACTGACTTCTTTTGAGATTGAATCTGATTTACTTAAAAACAATCCTTTAAATGACCCGTCAAAACGCTGTGTTTATGTTTATCTACCAGCCGATTACCAAGAAAACAACGACAAAAGCTTTCCTGTTATGTATTATCTGCCCGCTTATACCAATAGTGCAGCAGGCGTTATTGCTTGGAAAGCCTTTGGCGAGAATATTATCGAACGACTAAATCGCCTTATTGCCGAAGAAAAAATAGGCTCTACAATTGTTGTGATTCCCGATTGCTTTACGCGTTTAGGCGGCAATCAGTATATTGATACTGCCAGTATTGGCCTCTATGCTTCTTATATTACCAAAGAAGTTGTCCCCGCTGTCGAAAGCAAGTTTCATATTAAAAAAGGAGCCGTTCATCGTGCTGTTTTAGGCAAGTCATCGGGTGGTTTTGCAGCGATTCGTATGGCTATGGATTTTGCTGGGTTTTGGGGCGCGATTGCCAATCAATCTGGCGATGCTGGTTTTGATGTATTGTACCAACGTGATTTCCCAACTGTTGCCAACGTTTTGGCCAATTACAAAGGAGATATTTCCCATTTTTTAAAACGCTTTTGGAAAGCAAAAAAAACACATGGCTCAGATATACTGACATTAATGTTGATTGCCATGGCCGCTAGCTACGACCCGCAGGAGACTATCGAGCTGCCCTTTGATTTGGACACATGCGAAATTAAAACCAAGCACTGGCAGAACTGGCTTGACAATGACCCCGTCAATCGCGTGGCTGACAATGTCCAAGCTCTCAAACAGCTCAAAGGCTTGTTTATGGATTGTGGATTTCGCGACCAATACATGATTCATTACGGTATGCGCCGTTTGTCAAAGCAATTAAACAAGCATGACATCACTCATGTTTATCAAGAGTTCAATGGAACACATTCAAATATTGATTACCGCTTGGATATTTCCTTGGCCTTTTTGTATGAGTGTATCAAATAAGGCCTAGGAGCTTGTGTATTTAAGCGTTTGCAGACCAACCCATCAATAAATTGATTTTCAGCACCATTTCTACTATGATGAATATAAACAACCATTCTATTCAGGTAACAAAGTATGAAAAACAAAGTTAAAATTACCATTTTATCATTCGCAATAAGTTCTGCAACATGGGCTTATGATGCTGAAGAAGCTAAAGAAATGTATCAAGAAGACTGCACTAAATGCCATGATAGTTCTGTTTTCACCCGCGCGAGCAAAGAACGAAAAGTCAATGATTTAGCGGCTCTTAAAAAACAAGTACACCGTTGTGTCTCAGCAACTGGCGCCTCTTGGTTTGAAGAAGATGAAGAAAATGTAGTGACTTACTTAAACAAAGAGTTTTATAAATTTGCAGAAGACACTAAAAAAGCTGAATAACAGTGATGCCAAAATTTCGATATCAATAAGGTCTATTCCTATCGGAACTTGAACATTTAATAATTTCGCAATTATAAAGCAGCGCTGGATAATTGCGAAATTTCAACAACAAATAAGGATTTCAGTATGAAACTACCGGGCTCTAATAACACAATCGCAAGTGTGTTGGCATTGGCACTCATTTCCACAAACATCCAAGCAGGCGGCCCCGTGTGTACTCCAAATGCAAGCACTTCGTTTACCGATTACCAAAACATGGCTTTTCGGGTAAGCAATGATGCTTTAGGCGTTAACAGCCTATTTTCCCAGTGTACCGATTTAAGCAACGAAGTCACAATTGCGCAGCTTAACAATTGCCCTCCAGCGCTCACCAACCCCATTAATGGATTAGGGCTGAATCCTACAGATCGATTGCTCTACGGTTTATCCCCCACAGATGTTCGCGGCATTGGCACCCATGTAGAATTAAGTTTCACTGCACCTGGTGATGTGGCAGATATCATGAAGGCAGATAATGTTACACTCTATAAAATAGGTAACGATGGAGGTTATCAAAACATTGGAACCGTTCAAGCTGTGCCAGAGACCAACGTTTCCCCATTGCATCAAGTGGTTCCGATTGTTCATTCTGCTGCTAGTTTTAATTCATCGGGTGATTTATTGCTTTTAGCCTACAGAACAAATTACCAATCCAGTGCCAATATTCCTGCAGGAACTGCGCAATTGACTTATGCCACACCTCAAATTGTTATTGGACAAATCAGCAATGCCAATCTAATTGCTGCAAACGGAGGAACAATAACAACAAGCTGGAGCGATATTGATGCCACGGGCAGTGTTGCTTGTGTGAATTTGATGAATAAATTTAGAGATGACACCAATCTTTTTGCCACCTGCGTGGTGGATGATTATTTAACTGGAACCAATGAAGATACTGCCATTGATTCGTGTTTGGTCAGCAACCCTTTTATTTTAGATAAAGGCATTCATGATTTTGCCGTTAGTCCATTGAATAACAATTATTACGCCTATGACTCCATGACTTATGATGACCGAGATGTCTTAATCGAAGTCAACTCAATCACCAATACAGCCACTTGTACAGAAATAAACGATGCCGGAAACACAACTGGTGTTTTATCCAGCCTTATGTTTAGCCAACAAAACAAATTGGTTGCTATCTTTGCCAACCAAGCAACAGGAAGTTGGATTGATGTGAATACGGGAACAATCACAGCCTTGCCCTCTCCTGTAACTTCCGCTCCTTTTAGTGATGGCAGCAGTCTGCCCTTTACCGCATCAAAAAAATCGAACAACTCAAATAACAGTTATTTGAGCTCAGATATTATCTTTAAAAATGGTTTTGAAGCCATAATAGACCCCATTTTCGCCAATGGTTTTGAAGGAGCAGGAATTGCAGCAATGACCTTATTAAAGTCAGCTGTATTTGTTGATGGAAATAACGACAACTTTGCTCAAGCTGGAGAAAGCATAAACTACTCCTTTGCAATAAGCAATAGCGGAACACTGCCTTTGAACAGCATAACCATCTCAGATCCATTGATGAATGTTGCTGGCTCAATCACCTCGTTATTGCCTTCAGAAAGCGACAACTCCACCTTTAGCGGCAACTATATTCTGACTCAATCCGATATTGATAATGGCTTTGTATCAAATCTTGCAACTGCAAATAGCCTTGATTCTTCTGCACAGAGTGTCAGCACGCAATCCAACAACGGCCTAGCATTGGTCACTAACCTCTCGAGTTTCGCCTCAATTCAATTGAACAAATCGGGCTTGTTCATCGACAGCAACAACGATGGATTTGCTCAAGCTGGAGAAAGCATTAACTACAGCTTTTCGGTCACCAATAACGGCTTATTTACCTTAAAAAATCTCACTATTGCAGATCCTTTAATCACAGTTTCTGATTCCTTGGCAACACTGGCCGTCAATGCAACAGACAGTTCAACTTTTAGCGGCACTTATACCTTGACTCAAGCAGACATTGACAATGGTTCTGTGGCTAATCTTGCCACTATTAGCGCACTTGATCCAAATAACAACGGTGTTACAGCTCAATCAAATAGTGGAACTCCACTACTCACACAAATTTCAGGGTTAGCAGCAATAAGTCTGGGCAAAAGTGCTACCTTTATTGACAGTAACAACGACAACCTTGCTCAGGTCGGTGAAATCATGCAGTATAACTTTTCTGTCACCAATACAGGTTCACTCACTTTAAGCAATGCCAGTATTACCGATCCTCTAATGAATGTACCTGGCGCTGTCGCTTTATTGGCTGTTGGTGCCACTGACACTACAAGTTTGATTGGCAACTATATTATTACTCAAGCCGATATTGATGCGGGTACTCTCTCTAATTTAGCAACTGTCAATGCTTTAGATCCTGCGGCTAATACTGTTTCAGCTCAGTCCAACAATGGCGTTGCACTGGTGACTCCTTTGCTAACGAACTCATCGATCAGCTTATTAAAAATAGGCGCGTTCGTCGATACGAATGGCAATGGATCTGCTCAAGTGGGTGAAACAATCAATTATTCCTTTACAGTCACCAATACCGGCAATGTAACACTCAGCAACTTACAAATTACAGATCCTCTAGTCACCGTTCCAGCGACTCTTGGAACTCTCGCACCTTCGGCGATTGATTCAACAACATTTAATGTCGTTTACAACTTGACGCAAAGCGATATCGACAATGGTTTTGTTTCTAATTTAGCCACTGTTTCCGCACTGGATCCCAATGGTGATACTGTTAGCTCACAATCCAACAATGGTAATCCACTGATTACTAATTTTACTACTGTTGCGGCCATAGACTTGGTCAAATCTGCTGTCTTTATGGACAATAACAACGATGGCTTAGCTCAAGAGGGAGAAACCATCAATTATTCGTTTGCAGTCAACAACACTGGCTCACTCACTCTGAACACTGTGAGCATTGACGACCCACTGATTACAGTTAGCGGTTCATTAGCGACTTTAGCCGTTTCAAGCAGTGACAGCTCCACTTTTACTGGCAGCTACGCTATCAGCCAAAACGACATTGACGCGGGATTTGTTTCCAATACTGCAACAGTAAACGCTTTAGATCCATCCAGCAATGCTGTTATTGACCAATCAAACGATGGTATCGCTTTGATCACGAACTTGCCGAGTGCTGCAAGCATGAGTTTGACTAAAACGGCTTTGTTAGTCGATACAAACAACGATGGATTGGCTCAAGCCGGAGAAACTATCGATTACAGCTTCAGCCTGACCAATACTGGCAATCTTACATTGAGCACTGTGACGATTTCTGATCCATTGATGACGGTAACGGGTTCTTTAGCCAATCTAACAGTTGGCAGCACAGACAACTCAACATTTACTGGGACTTATATTTTAAACCAAGCTGACATTGATGCGGGATTTGTCTCCAATGTTGCAATAGCCAATGCTAGTGACCCAGCAAGCGCAGCAGTCTCGGTGCAATCCAACAATGGCAGTGCTTTGATTGTTAACCTCACAACAACAGCGACCATTAACCTACAGAAGTTCGCCACCTTTGTGGACAGTAACCTTGATGGTTATGCGCAGGTCGGAGAAACAATTGATTATACCTTTACCATCACCAATACTGGCACGACTACCTTAAGCAACATTTCAATAGACGATCCTCTTATAGCCACACCAGGAAACATTGCAAGTTTGGCACCACTAGCGAGTGACAATAGTACTTTTAGTGGCACATATACCTTAACCCAAATAGATATCGACAATGCTTTGGTGTCAAACTTAGCCACAGTTAGTGCTTTAGATCCTGCCAATAATGCGGTTACAGCTCAATCCAATAATGGAACAATTCTGATTACCAACCTGCCTATTTTTAGTTGCCCTGTTTTTTAACAAATTGTGGCAAAATCCAGCATCATTGAAACATGGTGCTGGACATCTTCAGTGGCGCTAAATAGTTAACCGTGCGCCACCAGCAAATAAATGACCAACATGAAAATAGCGACCATGGTACTGGTCTCTAACCAATTCACTTTACCATCGTCTTGCACCGCTTTCCATAAAACCAACATGGAAGGAAAAGCCAACAAAATAGCACTGGTGGTATGAATATCAATGGGCACAACTCCAGCAAAATTATTTATAGGAGAAATCACACCAGTTTGAGTAAAAACAGCCAACATAATCATGGCAATCGGCAAAACCAAAAAAGGCACTTGAGTAATAGCACCAGAGGCATTGGCCATGGCAATCGAGTATTTCTTTTGAAAATGTGCCGTACCAATCATGACAAAGGCCCCAGCAGAAGCAAAAACACTTAATATAATCGCTCCGAACATTTCGGAGTAACCTGCGGACTCAAGTTTATGCACCAAGATACTAGCAAATTCACCAACAGAATGTCCTCCCACAACAGAAGCCGCCAAACCAGCCAAACTAAAAGCGACAATAGCACCAATAGACATCAAGGGCTCATTTTGGCCTTTTTGCACGGGTACATCCTCAATTGACTCAGGTTGATGCTCACTGGAAAAACGCTTCACCAAACGAGCAATAGCAATCACCTGAATGAACAACAGTATCGCGCCAAAAATATACAAATCCGTCACCGTCAATGCTGCTGTTGCATCAATGCTAGTGGTAAATGATTTCATTAACAGCATGATTACGCCTAGACTAAAAAACACTCCAGCTGCAGCTGCATACAAATCCGTACTCAAGCCCACCAAAGGCTTGGGCAAATGCGCATTGCCTTCGACATCACGAGGCAACATGCCACAGTAGAGCCCAAAAGCAGCCGCCCCTACATGCAGAGTTAAAACAGTGACAATAAAACCCACTCGAGGTGTCGCCATTAAAACAAAGGCCAGCATCACTAACTCTGGGATATTGCTGGACAAACCCGCCATGGTACCTGCGACAAAGGAGTTCATTTTTTGTCGTTTAGCATAACCATCTACTGCATGAATCATCATTTCTGAAGATGCAAAAACAACAATTAAACCACCCACTCCTAATAACACACCTTTGAGCCAACCGTGTTGGGAAATAGCAAAATTACCCAAGGCTACCAAGAGCAAACCACCTATTAATAACCACAACCACTGTTTACTTTCATGAGACTTTTCTGACATAAATCAAACCTTTTATAGACAATAGAAAAATTGTACCTTAAACCCCAATAAAAGTGTGATATAATTTTTGGGTTTAAATAATTGAGTGTCTGTTAGTCTGCTATTTTATTCTAATTTTGCAACTTTATTAACACTGTTGCATTTGCTAATTCAATGGCTTCACAGTCTGTTTAGAGGCATGTTCAGATATTAAAACACGATTTTACTATGCTTGTGTTTTCTATATCAGGATTTGTTTTATACGATAATACGATTACTCAATAAATCATTCAAACAAGTATTGAATCACATTAGAGTCATATTCATAACTAAGAATGATTGGGAAGAAACTCCACATTAAGCTAGTTTTTTCTATTAAATTTGACCAAATAGTCACTCTATTGGGTGAATTTAATAGGAGAAAATAGCTGATGTGGGTTTTATTCCCACCATTTTTAGTTATGAATATGCCTCATTATATATTACGGAAATATTAGGGGTCTAACTATGAAAAAAATAAAAATCACGCCTCCCAAAAACCTTTTAAAAAAAGGGTTAATGCTTAGCGCATTGGGATTTTCTCTTAACGTCAGTGCTACCACAGTCACAGGTTTAATGAATCCTGCTGAGGTCTTGTACCCAGAAACGATGGTACCAACAGTCAAAGCTAGTTCTATGGCTGATGTGGCCTTCATGAATGGCTACATGCATGCCAAAGATCGCTTATTCCAAATGGATTACACGCGAAGATTGGCCAACGGAACCGTCTCTGAATTGGTCGGAACCGCAGGTATTCCTACAGACATTCAATTGCGCACTATTGGCTTTAGTCGTGCGGCCTTAAAATCGTATATTGCAGCTTCTTCTGAGGCTAAAGTGGTTTTGCGCTCCTATGCCAATGGCGTCAATGCTTGGTTAAGACAAAATGATTTGCCTGTTGAGTATTCAGGACTCGAACTCACAACTATTCCGCGTTGGACAGCCATAGACTCTGTGGCCATTGCCAAACTTATTGCTTTTGATTTGTCCAATGACTTGCAAGAACTCGACTGGACCGTTGCTATTGGAACCTTCCAACAAGTTGGAGCACTGGCAGGATTTGATGGTACAGCGTTGTTTATGGAAGATTTGTATCGTTCTGCTCCACCCGATGATCGTGTTACTGTTCCTGGATTTTTAGAATCTATTGGCGGTGTAATTTTACAAGATGAGGCCCAGAAACAACTGGACACCAGTAACTTCCCACAATATTCTGCCTCAGATATTGCCATGGCTAAAGGCATCTCAGAGCGCTGGAATGCAGAAGCAGACTTGAAAAAATTACGCAGCGATGGCAGCAAAGACAAAGGCTCTAACGTTTGGGCTGTTTCTGGCGAACATACCACTAGCGGATTTCCTATCGTTGCTAATGATCCACATTTAACTTTAAACTATCCCTCGGTTTTCTATCCCATCCATTTGGTGGTCGAAAACGATGGCGCCGTAGAATATTCTGCTGCTGGTGTTGGATTCCCTGGAGCTCCAATTATTGCTCAAGGTTGCAACCAACATTTGTGCTGGGGCAGTACGGTACATCCTGTTGATGAAACAGACTTCTATTTTGAAGACATTCGTACCAACTTGTTTGGTCTGCCTGCATTTACTGTGTTCAATGGTGTTGAAGAGCCGATTCACTACATCTATCAAATTTACAATGCCAACATCATTGGAGATGGAATAGTGGACAATCTTGAAGATCAACACATCGGATATGATGCTGGTGGCTTGACATATATTGTTCCTCGCAGAAATGACGGCCCTATTCTTTCGGTAGATCGCGAAAACAACCGCGCCGTTAGTATGCAGTACACAGGCTTTGGTGCTACGCAAGAAATCCAAGCATTCATTGACATGACACAAGCGCAAAACATCTATCAATTCCGTGAAGCTTTAAGCAACTTTGATGTCGGCTCACAAAACTTTGGTGTGGCAGATATCCATGGTAACATCGCCTACTATACAGGTGTAGAAGTACCCATCCGAGAAGATTTGCAAACTATGATGGCTCCAGATGGAGCACCTCCAATGTTTATTCGAGATGGAACAGGCGCAAGCAAAAACGAATGGATGCCTGTGAGTAATCCACAAGTCAACCAATCTGAAAAACACGAAATCATCCCTGAAGCAGAAATGCCCCATTGGGAAAACCCAGCTCAAGGGTGGTTTGCCAATGCCAACAATGATCCAATTGGTGTTTCAGCAGACAACAATGTCCTCAATCAATTGCGACCAGGTGGCGGATTGTATTACCTCTCTCAAGGAGGCTACTCCACTTACCGCATGGGTCGAATCGATCGTTTAATGAAAGCAGCCATAGAAGAAGGGCCTGTTGATGCTACAGACAGCAAAATCTGGCAAGCCAACAACCAAATGATGGATGCTGAATTGATTATGCCTCACATCATCAATGCCTTTAACCGAGCAGCCAGCGATGATGCATGGTACGGCATTGCTCAGTTTTTAGGTGATCCACGCGCTCTTGGGACTTGGGATAGATTTTTAATGTGGGATTATTCCTCTCCTACAGGCATAGCTGAGGGCTATGATCCATTTGAGAATCCTTTTGCACTATCTGCGCCCAGCGATGCTGATATTAGCAATTCAGTAGCCGCTACAATTTACTCAATGTGGCGCTCAAGAGCGATTCAAAACACCATTGATGCAACAATGGCTGGCTACGATGCTGCCATAGGCCAAGATGTCTTGACACCTCAGTTACCAGGAAGCAAATATGCCTTTAATGGCTTTAAAAACCTTTTGGATAATTTTGCGGAAAACCAAGGCTATGGCGCCTCTGGTATTAATTTCTTTACCAATCCTGAAGCTCCAACGCGTGAAGATGCGCGTGATTTTATTATTCTTGCTAGTTTAAAACAAGCTCTGGATCTGCTTGCCAGTGATGAGTTTGCTCCCGCATTTAACAATTCAAACAATATTATGGATTACCGCTGGGGCAAGTTGCACCGCATCGAATTTGATCATGTTTTGGGTTCAAGTTTAACGGTTCCTAATGGCTTGTTTGGATTGAGCACAATTGAAGGTCTAACAGGTGTAGCTCGCTCAGGTGGTTACCAAGTACTTGATGCATCAACGCACAATGTCAGAGCCGATACTCTCAATGGCTTTATGTTTGGCGCTGGCCCTGCGCGACGTTTTATTGCCACCATGGCCGACACTGGCCCACTTGCTGAACAAGTTATTCCTGGTGGACAAAGCGGAGTCATCACCAGTGGTGCTTTGTATGTCAACCAGTTATTCCCTTGGCTAGTTAACGCCTACTTACCGTTAATTGTTGATCCAGCCATTGTTGATCAAATTGCTATTATTGTTGAAAATTATGAGCCTTAATTAACAGGCTTACCTTGGTATTAAAAAGCCTGCTTTATGCAGGCTTTTTATATTTTCCAAATCGAGATTTGGGTATTCCGTAATTGTTCAGCGTTAAGTTATTTCACCCAAAGTTTTGGATTCAAAGGAATAGCATCTTTACGAATCTCAAAATAAACAGCTGGGGCAATCAATGTTCCGCTATTGCCAATAGTTGCAATGGGCTGACGACCATCCACCCAATCACCCACTTCAACGGTAAGAGACTCATTGAATCCGTACAAAGACATATAACCATCTTGGTGATCAAGAATCACAAGCATGCCAAAGCCACGCAGCCAATCTGCAAAAGCAACTCTCCCATAAGCAATTGCATGGACTTTATCTCCCATATTGGCTTGAATAACCACACCGTCCCATTTTGTATTTCCTGATCGTCGTGAATGAAAAGAATGAATGTATTGACCGACTACAGGTTTTTTCATGCGTCCTTGCAGTTTTCTGAACGATTTATTACTGCCTAAATCTTCAGGCAAGTCACTTAACAAGACCTGGATCTCCACTAGCAGTTGCCTTAAGCGTTTTTGATCATTGCCTAAACTTTCACTTTCAGTTTCGTGTTTCGCTATTTCTTTTTTCAGTTGATTGAGTAATTTAAGCCTTTGATTTCGTTGCTGCATTAAACTTTTTTGATGGCGTTCCAATTCTTCTTTTTTATTGCTTTCATCCGCCTTTAAGCTTTCCTGATCCTGCTTGAGGATTTCGAGTTTTTGTATTTTTTCAGCCACTTCTTTGATCAAATTATACAAGCGATTTTGCAAATATTTAATTTGATGTTTGGTTTGTACTGTAGCCGCATTTTTCGAATGGGCTAAAAGCATTTTCAATGTTTTATCGTGGCTCATATACACTTGGATTTTTAATAGTTTTAAAATCTGCTGCGTTTGTATTTCGATACTTTTAGCACTGTTTTCTATCTGTGTGAGCAACTGTTTAATCTTGAATTGTATCGCATTGATCTGTTGATTGCTGTTTTCAACTTGCTTGGCAATAGAACTGATAACTCTGTCTTGTTGTTCAAGCTGGGCCATTAATTCTTGCTCTTTCCCATAGGCTTTATTGAGCTTGTTTTTTAATGATTTCAACTTCTTTTGAATTTTATTTATCTTAAGTTCTATCGCCGCTTCACTTTTTTCTTGCCTATCTTGAGCATGAATGAACACAGGGAAGAAAATTAAAAAGAATATAGAGGCTTTAAACATGAAACAATAGACAGTGAATGAGTCATTATTATAGAATGCTTGCCACTTTTTAAACAATAAAAACTTGAATAGCACTTGAAATTGATTATTTCAACCTTATAAACGGTGCTAAGAGTTTATGGGAATTTTTTATGTCGCAATTAGCTGAATTTATTGGCAATCACCTTCTGTTATCACTGGCTTTTATCAGTGTTTTCTTTTTATTAATCATGATATTATTGAATGAAAAAATGCAGGCCTTTGCCAATGTCAATACAGCACAATTAACACAGCTGGTCAATCATCAAGATGCTGTAGTTATCGATACTAGAAACGCTGATGTCTTTAAACAAGGACATATTGTTAATGCTATTAACATCCCCTTATCGGATATGAATGAAAGCTTGCCAGCCATAAAAAAATTAAAAGGCAAAACCGTTATTGCCTATTGTGTCAGCGGACTTTCATCAAAATCTGCCTGTAAAATTCTTATTAAATCAGGTGTCGAAAATGTCTTTAATTTAACAGGTGGAATCAATGCCTGGATCAGTGAGAAATTACCGGTTGTGAAATAGCATTCAGAAACACTACAAATAAAATAACATCAGAGATTTTTGTATAATTATATGGCGAAATAGAAAATTTGGAATGTTTAATCCTTTTTTACTGATCAATTATTAGTGTGCAAAGTCCTCTATTACTAACTTAACTTTTAGGAGTCAATAATGACTGAAGAAAACAAAACTGCAGCGCCTCAAGCTGCTAATCCCGATAATGCACCGATGATGGCTTTGCAAAAGCTTTATGTTAAAGATGTTTCTTTTGAAACACCTAATGCACCAGACATTTTTAATGAGAAAGGTCAGCCAGAAATCAAAATGAATCTTAACCAAAAAGTTAAGAAAATTGCTGATAACACCTATGAGATTGTTTTGTCAGTTACAGTCACCTGCAAAATCTTAGAAAAAACAGCTTATTTGGTTGAAGTCCATCAAGCTGGCATATTTAACCTGACAAATTTTGATGAACCAATACTGCATCAAACACTTGGAACTTACTGTCCAAATGTTCTTTTCCCTTATGCGCGCCAAATGATTTCTGACATTGTAATGAACGGTGGATTCCAACCCTTGTTATTGCAACCTGTTAATTTTGATCAGTTGTATGCCCAACAAATGCAACAAGCTCAAGCACAAGCTGCAGAAGCAACAAAACAATAAGTCTATGATATTTTCGGTTATTGGTGCAGGATCATGGGGCACAGCTTTAGCCATGCAAATGGCTCGAAATGGCATCACTTACCTGTGGGGAAGGAACCCCGCCCATATCGAAGCAATGCAGGCCTCAAGGAGCAATGAAAAATACCTCCCTAGAGTGAAATTTCCTGAAAATTTGCAACTTGAATCTGACTTGCAAAAGACTATTGAAAATTCAGATGCTGTTTTAGTGGTTTCTCCCTCGCATGCTTTTGCCGAAATATTAAAGCGCATTCAACCATTTTTGCAACACCGTCCTGTTGCGTGGGCATCCAAAGGCTTCGAACCAGGCTCTGGTCGATTTTTGCATGAAGTTGCTGAAGAAATAATTGGCCAAGAGAAGCCATTAGCCTTAGTCACAGGCCCTTCTTTTGCCAAAGATGTTGCCGATGGTAAACCAACCTTAGTCACCGTTGCTAGTACAGACGAAGGCTTCGCCCACAAAGTAGCTCACGCCTTGCATAATAAAAAATTCAGAGTCTATTTGTCCGATGACATGATGGGTGCAGAATTAGGTGGAGCAGTAAAAAATGTACTCGCACTGGCTACAGGAATTTGCGATGGCATGCAATTGGGTGACAATACTCGTGCTGCAATATTAACCCGTGGCATGGCAGAGATGATGCGTTTAGGCAAAGCCATGAACTGCAAAGCCGAAACATTAATGGGGCTTTCTGGTTTAGGCGACCTCGTTCTCACCTGTACTGGAGATTTATCCAGAAACAGAAGAATGGGATTAGCCTTAGGTCGTGGCCAATCAATTGATGAAGCAAAAAAAGAGATCGGTCAAGTTGTCGAAGGTATAGGCACCGCTGATGAAGTCATGCGATTGGCCAAAAAGCACGGTGTTGACATGCCCATTTCCGAACATGTTTGGAAAGTTGTCAATGGCAAAATGACACCTGCACAAGCTGTTAAAGAGCTAATGTCAAGAGGCCCAAGACAAGAATTTGAGTAGAATTATTTGTTGCCGTCATTCTATATTTTATGAGATTAAACTAAAAGTGCAAAAAAAATTAACTATCAAGACATATCAAGATCCTAGTTATCATATTGATTCATTTTTATCGGGTTGGCAAAAGTATGGTTCTTATCAAAAAAAAACGCTCAATTCGTTTCAATTAATTGGTAAAAACAACAAACAATCTTTGCTCAGTATCGAAAAGCAATGCATTTCCATAGAAGGCGACATCCCCAGTGAAACTTTTATGTTGATAGACGCATTAGACAAAGCCTGTGAGGCCGATCAGGTTTTAGAAGGCGAAGTTTTGGGAAAAAACACTTTTGATCGCACTTTTAATGGTAATCAGCAAACATTTTCGAACGCTAGTAACTTCCAGATTCCATTGGGCATGAAATCCATGATCAATATCTCTGGGATGTCTAAGTTTAAAGTCATTTTAATGCTTATTGTTGCCATCCCTTTGCTATTGGTCATGATTCCCGTGATGATTGTTTATTTAATCATCAAAGTTATTTTGTTTAAAATAAAGTTTCGCTAAGCTAACTTATACCCAAATCCAGACATGGAGTTATTATCTTCCTAAACATGCTGATGAATGCAGCAATAATTTGTTATAATAGAACTTTAATTAACTCAGCAAACTTCATGAAAAAAACAACCGTGTTATTTTGTTTGTTCTTTAGCTTCTTATCATCCGCTCAAACCACCCTCTATTTAGTCCGTCATGCTGAAAAAGTGACCTCATCAGCCACCAAAGACCCTGAATTAACAGCCATTGGTCAATTTAGAGCACAAAACATAGCCAAAATGCTTTCAAATGCAGGGATCAGTCGCATTTTTTCGAGTGATTATCAACGCACAATGCAAACCGCACAGCCACTTGCCGACTATCTCAATCTTGAAATTGAAATATACCGACCTGAAAAACTGGCACAATTTGCGGGAGAGTTAAAAAACAGCAAAGAAAACATTTTGATTGTCGGCCATAGCAATACCACTCCCAAGTTAGCCGAATATCTCAGTGGCCAACACATTAACAGTATGACTGAAGAGCAATATGACACTCTTTACCAAGTGATTTTGATTCCAAAACAAAAAGCCATTGTCAATCACTTCAAAACCATACCATCCCAAGCCTTAAAGCAAAATAAGATCATCATTCCAGTACAAAAAAAGGATACAAAACATGCCAATTAAGACAATACTTATTGCCAATCGCGGAGAAATAGCTTGCCGCATTATGCAAACATGTAAAAAATTAGGCATTAAAACTATCGCCATTTATGCAGAAATTGAACGCCATGCCAAACACGTAAAACTTGCCGATAAAGCATTTTTAATCCCAGCAAGCACACCAACCTCTGCCTACCTCGACGCTGATGCCATCATCAAAATTGCCTGTGAAAATCAAGCCGATGCGATTCATCCTGGCTATGGATTTTTGTCAGAGCGCAGTGAATTTGCTGCAAAGATTGCAAAGGCAGGACTGATTTTTATCGGCGCTCCTGTTGCTGCATTGGATTTAATGGGTTCAAAAGCGGCTGCCAAAAAAAGCATGTTAGCCGCTAAGGTTCCTTGCGTTCCGGGTTACCATGGGGACAAACAAAACAGCGATTATTTGCAGAAAAAAGCCGATGAAGTGGGTTATCCTTTATTAATTAAGGCCAGCGCTGGTGGCGGTGGTAAAGGCATGAAAATAGTCCACAAGTCGCAAGAATTTAACGAAGCCCTGCTTTCTGCGAAACGCGAAGCGATAAAATCATTTGCCAATGACCATGTTATTTTGGAACGCTATATCACCCAACCCAAACACATAGAAGTGCAAGTCTTTGCCGACAGCCAAGGCAATGTTGTACACTTGTTCGAGCGTGATTGTTCCAGCCAAAGACGTTATCAAAAAATCGTTGAGGAGGCTCCTGCAACATGTATCAATCAAGAGACCAAAGAGCAAATGTATGCCGCCGCAATTGCCGCTACCAAGGCGGTTAACTATCAAGGAGCTGGCACCATCGAGTTTATTGTCCAAGGCGATGAGTTTTTCTTTATGGAAATGAACACTCGTCTGCAAGTGGAGCACCGCGTCACCGAAATGATTACTGGCACTGATCTGGTTGAATGGCAAATTCATGTCGCTGCTGGCAAGCCACTGCCCTTAATGCAAAGCGAAATACACTGCCATGGACATGCCATCCAAGCTCGTATTTACGCCGAAGACAGTTACCATGGTTTTTTGCCCGCTACAGGATTACTGCAAGAAGTTCAGTTTCATCACGAAGCAAATAGCATCATCGATACGGGGATAGAAAAAGGCAATAGTATCAGCATCCACTTTGACCCCATGATTGCTAAAACAGTCTGCTGGGCCGAGACCAGAACAAAGTGCATAGTAAAAACGCTCAATAATTTAGACCACACCTTTATCTCTGGGGTTACGACTAATTTAGGCTTTTTATCGGCCTTAATCTATTCCCCCGCCTTTCAAGAAAATTCCATCATGACCAATTCATTGGACAATGGAACTTTAGAACTTAAATTGCCCGAAATCAACCCTAAGATTTTAGCAATATTAATAGCCAAAAGTACGAGTAAACCCTCTGCATCAGTATGGTCAAGCAACGGCAGCTGGAGCAACTCAGGCGATTATTTCACACCTTATCACTGGCTCTATGATACTGAAGAAATACAAATAAAGGCGCGTATTGAGGAGAGCTTCGTTAAGTTTGAGAATGGCACGAGTGAGGCCCACAATTCAAACGCCATTTATTTCAAATCAGCCACTCAAACACAATTAATCTACCAGCACCAAAGATACATCTTTGAGAAAATCGACCCACTGGCCAAAGCCAGCAAGCAAAATCAAGGAGACATCATTTCTCCAATGCCAGGAAAAATCCTACAAATCAAAGTGAATATAGGCGATAAAGTCCAAACCAATCAAACTCTAGTAGTCATGGAAGCCATGAAAATGGAACTCACTCTAAAAGCCAGTGTTGATGCAGTTGTTGAAGAACTCTTAGTGAATGAAAACGATATCATCAGTGCCGAAACATTGTTGGTTAAATTGAGTTAATGACATTATTATGAGCAGAATATAATAGAGACCTTTGCATAATTATGTGGCGAAAGAAAAAATAGAGATTGTTGCCAGATTGAGCCAAAAATTGAAGGTAATAGCCCGCTATTGGCGAAATTTTTGGCAAAAAGCTGGTGTAGTAATCATTTTTTATTCGTCACACTAATTATGCAAAGGTCTCTAATATACCCAAATCCAGATATAAACTAATTAGTATCCAAACGATCTTTCCAATGGTTGGGTTCTCGATGCAAATGCGAAATAGATAAAATCAAAATTTCATCTGCTTCAACTGTGTAAATAATTCCATAGGGGAAACGTCGAGTTTGACATCTTTTTGTATTTTTGGTCAGTGGATGCCAAGCATCTGGGTAATTGCATATTCGCTCAACAGCACAAAGAAATTCATTAAAGAAATCTTGTCCTAAGCCATTGAGCTGATTGTTATAAAAAACAATCGTATCATCTAGTTCAAATTGAGCTTCTTTTATAAGAGAAACTTTCATTTATAATGCGCTAAAACCTGCTCTAATGGAATAGCTTCAAGCTCACCAGATTTGTAGGCTTGTAAACGTGATTCAGCTTCTTTACCCCACATTTTGTCTAACTCATCATCTGGTTTATCCAATAATGACAAAATATTATCAACCAATTTTGCTTGTTCAATTGGTTTGAGATTACCAACTTCTTGTAAGATTTTTTCTGCTGTAGTCATTTTTTGTCTTCTATACTTAATTTAGTTCATAGCTTAATTAAAATTATGCTGTATGTCAATTTATATAAATCAGCAGATTATTACCCAAATCCCGATATAGAATCGGAATTTGGGTATTATGTCATAATTAATTGAAATAATACGAATAGAAAAGTAAGCCAAATTAAAATACATACTTCATACAATGTTTCTACGCAAAAAACCATTTTTCAAAAGCCTTATCTGTTTGTTTTTCTTCCAAAATTCCTACAGCCAATCCGATCTTATTTTTAGAAGTACTTTTGAAATAATTCAAAAAAATGTCTTTATTTCAGGTCACAGCCTAATGGATAACCCTTTTGCAGAATACATTGAGGCAATAGCCATAGACAAAGGCATAAATTACAATTGGAATCAACAAATAGGTTTAGGTTCACCCATCCGTGTACGAACCAGTGGCAACCAGCCACCGCCAAATAATTGGCAAGGTTATCGTACTGGCAAAAACCGCAATGGCTTTGATATGGACATTATTGCTGAACTCGCAAATCCAGCAACGATTGGTGACAATCAAAACTATGATGCTCTACTCATTACCGAACGCACTGATATTTTTGACACTGTCATCTGGGAAAATACCAATAGCCTGTTGCGGCATTATCATGACCGCCTATTGACCAGCAACACACAGTCAGAAACCTTGTTATACCAATCGTGGTGGTCGATAGACCCTAGTGACCCACAAGCATGGATAGACCACGTCACAGCCATGCTCACCATGTGGGAATGTGTAACAGAAAAAGTGAATCTTACCCTCAGCAATGACGGCTTTAGTCCATCGGTCAAGGTTGTGCCTGCAGGATGGGCACTGACACGTTTACTCGAAAGAATATTAAACAATGAGGTTACTGGTTTTACTGGTTCTGATGCTCAAAAAATCGATCTTTTATTTGATGACAATAACCATTTGAATACCGAAGGCATTTTTTATGTTGCCGCCATAAGTTATGCGTCATTGTTTAATCAATCACCTGAAGGAGTACAAATCCCTGCAAACATCAATCCAACAACTGGTGAAGAACTGTTACAAATTGCATGGCAAAGTGTGCAGCAATACCAGACAAACTTCACAACTAAAACCATGCCTCAATGCCGAACAATAATCGAAAATGAATTGTGCTCCCAATATTACAACTTCGTAGGCCGACCAGAGCAAATCAATAGCTGCCAAACATGGATTAGCAACAATTCAACCTGGCAAATCAATCCCTTCAATTGGCCCGACCCTGATTTAATTACTTGGCCCGACCCATAAGATTTATTCAAAACCAGATGCAAAGATTACATCGTTGGCCGTTACAGTTATAGCTACTCCGCTTGAACAATTGTTACTGCTATTTGTATCAAAACCCAGCGCATCTTGAAAACAAGCGCCAACCCAATAATTACCAGAATTGGCAACCGTAAACTGACCCTGAACTAAACGCACAACATTAGGGTCAACATCTCCTGCAAATTGGCTGATACCCAAGGGTGTGTCAAAGTTTGATATCGTACTGTTCTCCGATAAATAAAAATTAATATAGGTGGATATGCTCGTTATTTCTTCTAGATTTCTTACCGAAACTTGAGCAGTAAACTCTTCATCCGTGAATGGTGTACTATTCGTCACCGATGGGCTAATAACTCTAATATCGTATCCGTTGCTATACTGAATGGCATTTTGAAATAAGCTATTAATACCTCGGTCAGAAAACCCGAATAAATTCCAACTGACCCACCAAGATGAAAAAGATGTATTTGTTTGGGTACCTAAAATTGTATAAATATTATCAATTGCATTTACTTCAATATCAAAAACATCGTCTGCTGAGTCATACAAGTCCCAAATTGAGCCAGTAACATGGCCTTCCACCCAATCTGCATTGGCTCCACAATCCCAGTTATTGCAATTGCTATAGCTAGAAGCCACTTCAAAATCAATACAATTTGTTGTAGAAGGAGCGACACATTTTTCAGGGTTATTGTTCACCAATAGTATAAAGGCTGAAGCCCACCCTTCTGTCCAAGCACATTGAGTTCCGCTTATTTGGCTTGTAAAATGCGGGTCTGGACAATCTGAACCCGCAGGAAAATTACCTGAGTTGTACATCACATTATGTCCCAGTTCATGCAATACTGTATGATTGACACCATTGCCAGAATCAGACTTTAGGTGAATATTTCCACCTCTATGGTAATGATCTCCATGAGTGCTGTCACCCGCCCATTCAATAGTAAATGGGCCTAGAATAGATGAATTACTTGTCAAATGCCTATATACCGTATCAATATCGTTTTTAATCCATTGCGCCCTTAAACTATTTGTCAAGCTAAATCCCGTTGTGAAAGTGCCTACATTTTGATTGCCATCAGCAGTTTGAAATGCAGCTGATTGTCTGTAATAAAATTGCGAAAGATTGGCAGTACTTATAGCTGCATTATCGTCACAACTTTGATACACACAAACACCATAACCTTTACCATTTAAAAATCGAACTGCATAAGCCCTAACTCTCATCTGCTCATTACCTGGGTTACTCACTGCTGGAAAAGTGAAATTTCCATCATCATCTGTATAAGTAGAAGCGATAGTGACATTTGTCGTCGCATTAATTAAGTGAAGTAAACTATGATAAAACCCAATATAACCATCGTTTTCTCTATTCCTAAATCTATACCTGCCACTGATAGTTACCATTCCTGACTCTATTGATTGGACTGAATTTTTAGCATCGCTTGAATCATTAACACTTATTTCGTTGTTATTTATATCACTGGATGGAAAGCCTTTAGATAATGAGTGAGTATCAAAATCACCCGCATTTAAAGCAGGGTCTTCATCCTCTATTAAATACGGAGTTTTCCAACTCATTTTGTTGAGACTACTCTCATTTTCCACGCTAAAAAATAAATTTTCATAGCGGTCAACAAATTTCCCATCTAAAGTTCGTCCAATTACTTTAAATGTCATTTTGTATTGGCCTATTTGCCTAACAAAGATGTCAAAATTTGATGTATAGTCCAGCCCCACCCGCATGACATCCAAATGTTTTTTTGAGTGCTCATTAATAACTTCAATTCCATCAGCTGCAATCAACCCCATTTCAACATCAACCACATTCTGAGTTAAATCACTAACAATAACACTCAAGCGTATCCTCTTGTTAATTTCAGGAACTTCAGACAGACTCATTTGCACGGATATAACACTCCCCATCTCAGGTGTTGCTAACTTGATACTTTCATTCCCTTCTGCCATACATGGCAAAGAAACAAAAGCCAATACTAATAATCTGAATACTAATAATTTTTCAATGTTTTTCACTACTCTCATGATTTTCTCCTTATTTGGTTTAATTTAGGAGGCCTTTTGTTTTGCTATAGAGAGATATTGTTAAATTTAATATTCGTGATTATAGTTATGCAAAGGCCACTTATATTTACATACATGAAATTTAACAAGATTAGGACAGTTTTATTCAAATCCAGATAGAGAATCGCGAATGATAGTGTACTTAGTTTATGTGTATAAGGAATTAACAAAAACCGAATACACCTCGTTGGTGATGAAACTTTTCGAGGATTTCTTAGACGCATTAAGCTCTCATTGTGATCTTCTTTATCGGGATTTGGGTACTACACTTAATTACAATTTCCACATACTTTTCTAACATTTCTTAGCTATGATGGCTCGCAATGTTAGCTTGATTGAGGAAATATCATGGATTTTTCAACAAAAACGAGTGCAAAGCTTAAAGGTGTCACTTTAATTGAACTGCTCGTTACACTGGTAGTCGCAAGTATTATAGTAGCGCAAGCCATACCCTCATACCGCCAATTTTCTATTCGACAAGAAATAAACAATACCTCCAATAGCTTGTTGGTTGATATGATGTTTTTAAGAAACGCGGCCATCACTACAGGAAAAAAACTCACAATTCTATCCAAAGACAATAGCAATTGGTCCAAAGGGTGGCTTATCTTTAATGATGAAAACAGCAATGCAATTTTAGATGGAACAGAAACCGAATTAAGAAGCAGCCAAGAAATCCCCAATAGCATCACCATTAGTGCCAATGTTTCTTCAATCAGCATTAATAGTATTGGCGCTCTTATCAATGACATTCCAATCCTGACAATTGAACATAATGAAGTGGATGAAAGCAAGCAAATAAAAACCAACCGTGCTGGATTAACAAGCCAAATAGAACTTTAAGTGCATTAACATGTTAGCAAACAACAACAAAAATCGCATTCATGGTTTTTCATTAATCGAATCCATGATTGCAATTGCTGTCTTTTCATTTGGCTTATTGGGCATCGCAGGCTTGATGGGAATAGCGGTAAAAAGCAATCACAACGGGTATATGCGATCGCAAGCTACTCTTTTGGTCTCCAATATTTTCGATGCCATGAGAAGAAACCCAAAAGCCGTTTGGAGCAACCAATACAACGGTACTTATTCTGGATACAGCACTGTTGCAGGACTTTGCCAAACTGCTTGTAACGAGGACGGTTTAGCTGCAAGAGATCTGGCCTTGTGGTCAAACATGATGACGCAAATATTGCCAAATTCCTCTGGAAGCATCAGCTGTGAAAGCCCTGCAGCAATGAGTGCAGCAACTAACGATGCTCTATTTTTTGCCATTGAACCCTACAACGGTTTTTGTCAGGTCGAAATTAACTGGACAGAATCCAACAAAAACAGCGATTCAAGCGCACAAAAAATCAACTGGACTGCAAAACCTTAGGCTTGTTGACAGAGAACTTACAATACAAATGATTAATAATAGCCCAAAACACACCGCTCATGGCTTCTCTCTTATAGAATTAATGATTGCTATTGTGATCGGCATAATTTTATTAGTCGGCATCATTAGTATTTTTGATACCAGCTCTCACCTGAATAGAACCCAACGAGGCTTGGCTAGGATTCAGGAAAATGGCCGGGTTGCCGTGTTGCATTTAAAACACAATATCGAACAATCGACGTACCAATACTGCATGGGGAGTTCTGTTCTTGCTCAAGATAACAGTGCTGGTGTACCGCAACGTCCATGGAAAATTTTTTCGACAAACTTTATTGCAGGAATGCCTAAAAGAGAAGACGTAATCATTGATGTTGATGGCGATGGACAAGCAGATGCCATGACCGAGGCTCCTGCGCCTTATTATATTGACCCTGCCTACTTTATTCATGGTCATGAATGCAAGGACAGTGATTGTGCACCCGATTTTACCTCCTTGGGAACTGATAAGTCATTTCCCATGCCTGCAATTGGTACCGCAGATGGCAATCGATTAGCCAATACCGACATCTTAACCATTCGTTATTTATCAGGCTCAGGCAAAGAGATCGAAAATATCAACGATTCTTCGGAAGTAAACTACACACAAAACAGCATAGCAATGGGGGTAGTGAGCCCAAGTGATGAATTTCCTATGATTATCATGGGCTGTGACAATCAGGCCGCTGTTGTCGTTGACATCCAAAGCTCCACTGCCCAATCCTCAACAATACAAATACCTGAACCCTATGAAATTAGTGGAAATTTAGGCTCATTATCCAGAGCCTTTAGCTTGGATGATTTTAAAACAATGACCTATTATGTGGCCAACAACCGAGTCAATGGCCGCAGTATTGCAACGCTCTATTTAGTAGAGAATGGCCGAACAGAGGCACTCATTGAAGGTGTTGACAGGTTTGATGTACTCTATGGAGTGCAAACTATCTCTGGAGACATAAGGTACATAGAGGCTCAAGCTGTTGACGATATTCCAAGCAATGAATGCATAAGACGTCCCTACAAAGATATTAGCACAGGAAACCAATTAATGAACACACAAGGTTGCGGTTGGCGCTCGGTGGTTTCTATCGAAGTTCATTTGTTACTGAACTCGGTAGAAAACAGTAGCAACAGTGAAACCGAAGCTTTTATCTATAGCCTTGACAGTAACGAGTACCAACAAGCCTCAGATTTACCAAGCAATATAGAGCACTACAAGATGCACCGAAAAGAATTCATAGCCAGTATCGCCTTGAAAAACTACTAAGGAGAAAAAGATGAGAACACCCGTAAAATCAAAACAAAAAGGAGCTGCATTGGCCATTGGCATGATGCTTATGCTTATTATTTCCAGCATAAGTATAACCGCGATGAAAACATCTTTGATGGAAGAAAAAATGGCTACAGGCTTAAAAAACAGAGAAATAGCAGACTCCGCAGCTTTGTCTTTGCTAGCTCATATAGAAGGCTATTTGTTCAATTATTATCTCAACAGCAATGGCACAGCTTTGCAAGCTGGAAGTCCTTACATCCTTATCCCACGAAGTGAAGAAGCCAACAATTTCAGGAACACCAATAGCATGGAATATGGATATTCAGAATTAAACGGTACAAGTATTAACAGCCAATTAGGAGGAATATTATCCTTGGAACCTCGATTTATTATCGAAGAAGCCTCAAACAGCATAGCGGGCAAGGATAGCGCTGGTAATAGTTATGCAAAAACAGGCGCCGAAGAAGACAATGCAGCCGCAGCAAGTAGCTCAAATGGTGGTGCCACAGGTGATGAATCCAATGCTATTATTCAGATTTATAGAATCATGACCAAATCAACCGATACCACAGGCTTTGCAATTTCTGCATTCGAATCAGTTATGTCGGTTCAAGTCCGATGAATAAGGAGAATAAAATGCAGTTAAAATTAATGACGGGTCTCATTCTTTTTTCTTCACAATGCCTTTCTGTCTCTGGACTCAAACTAACAGACAAGCCCTTGTTTATTAATCAAACCGTTCCTCCTGCTTTGGCCATCACATTTGATGATTCTGGGAGCATGCAAAGAACCTATATGCCAGACTCAAGAAGTATCGCCAATTATCCCAGCTTTACCTCTCCAGATTACAATTTTTTGTACTACAACCCAGAATTTGAATACCAACCACCCATGAAGGCCGATGGCAGTTTGTTACCTCAGGCTGATTTCTTTAATGCTAAATTAGATGGATTTCACCAAAGTGGAGACTTGGTACCAAGAATTGATCTCAGCAAGGACTATAAAAGTAAATTATTGTGGAATCTATTTGTCAATTATGACAGTGATTATGCCAATGTCATCTATATGAATGCCAATATATATACCTATGATAAAGCATATTACCATTTATATACAGGTCCCACAGATGCAACACCCGCAGAGATGTTTGACGATCATGCAAACTATCAGCTAATTTATATAAGCGGCACAAAACAACAACAAAATTTTGCCAATTGGTACGAATACTATAACACAAGAATGAAGTTAGCTCGATCTGCTTTGAGCCACGCATTTGTCAACCTTGGTGCCAATTTCAAGATAGATTGGCAACAGATTAATGCCAATAGGTTTTCTCAAAAAGCAGGAAACATGAAACTATTTAGTGGAGAACACAGAAACAATTTTTACCAATGGCTTTATTTCATTGATGATACAGGCAACACTCCACTGAGAAGAGCAACCATGGATGTTGGTGAAATGTTCAAAAGATCAGGAGCAAACAGCCTTTATTATGATAAAACTTATAAGGGCGAACTCAGTTGCCAACAAAATTTCCATATATCCATTTCCGATGGATCTTGGAACAGTACTGCTGGTTTGAATGGAAACATTGATGCAACTTCGAGCGTACTTCCATCGACTCCAGATGGAGAAAGCGGCAGCAATGTCTTAATTTATCGACCCAATTCTCTTCCAGAAAAAATGTATTCAGACTCCGAATCATCAACGCTATCTGACAATGCTTTTTATTACTGGTCTCGAGATTTAAGACCCGATTTAATAAACAATGTGCCCGTTTTTATTAAAGACTATACAAATTCCAATGGTGATATCATCAACCTGCCTCAACAAGTAGAGTGGTGGAACAATAAAGAACTGTTTTGGAATCCACAAAACAATCCAGCTTCATGGCAACATCTGGTCAATTTTAATATTGGCTTGGGCATTGAGGGAATACTTGACAAAAACAAAGATTTGCCCTCAATTCGTAACGGAACATTAACATGGCCAGACCCTTATTCGTCCTATAATGCTAAAGTTGATGATGTTTGGCATGCTTCTTTAAACAGCCGTGGAGATTTTTTTGAGGCACGCAATTCCAAAGAGCTAACCGAAGCCCTAAACAGCATTATTGATAGCATCATTAAACGCATAGGCCGCGCCAGTAGTGGCAGCGTCTCTTCAAGTATTATTTCTGATGGTTCTCTTTCCTATAAAACAGGATTTGATAGCTCGAATTGGAGCGGTTTTTTATATTCAACACGCATCAATAATGATGGCTCTGCTGGAGAAATTCTTTGGGATGCTGCTTGCAAATTGACAGGTGGCTTTTGTAACTCCACCAACTCGATGGTGAGCGCTACCAGCAATGACAGCAATCGCACTATCTTTGTATATGACAAAGAAAACAGCCAACAATCCTCTTTTAATCTATCCAAGCTGTCCAGCAATCAAATTGAATCTCTTCTTGATTCCCCGTACTACAATCAGTTTCAGGAAAACAGTGGCCAAGCTCCTTTTACAACAGAAGACATCATAAAATACATACGCGGAAATCGCAGCAATGAAATTCAATTTGGAGGAGTGTTGCGGAATCGTCAAAGTTTACTGGCAGATATTATTCATTCTTCTGCCAAAGTCATTCGCGGCCCGTCAGCCAATTACCGCGATGAATTTTGGCCAAAAAATTCTGCTGAAAGTACAGCTGCAAACAACGGCAAAGGCTACGAAGATTACCGTCTTAACATGCAAGACCGCAAGAGTATCATTTTGGCTGGAGCCAATGATGGCATGCTGCATGCTTTTGATTCGGGTATTGATAATGATACCAGTGGCGGTGATGAAAAATGGGCTTTTATACCTTCTCAAGCTCTAAAAGGCCTTTCTGAAATAGCCAACCCCAATTATTCACACCGAAGTTTTGTCGATGCGACTCCCATTGTTAAAGACGCCTTTATAGACAATCAATGGACAACCGTTGCACTTGGAGGTATGCGCTACGGTGGGAAATTGTTTTATGCACTGGATTTGGGAGCTGATTTGACTATGGAACCAAAAGTATTGTGGGAATTCACCGATCAAGATGACAGCGACATGGGATTTAGCTATGCTGGAGGTCTGATTACTCGTGTTGCTGTCCCAGATGGTTCCACAGGCCTACAAAGCAAGTGGGTTGCGATTATTCCTAACGGTTATAACAGTAAAAATCACCAATCAGCACTGTTTGTGATTGATTTGCAAACAGGTGAGCTATTACACAAATGGCAAACCTCAATAGGCAGCGCCTCAGAACCCAATGGTATGGGACCTCCTGTTGCAGCTGATTTTGTTGTATATGATTCCAGCGACACGAGTAAAACTTATTATGGCGCAGACCAAGGTACGGACTTTATATATGCTGGTGATTTAGCGGGAAATGTTTATCGATTTGATAGCAAAGACATTTTTACTGGTAATAACCAAGCAGAAATCTTGTTTGAGGGCAGCTTTCAACAACCCATCACAGTCGCACCGAGATTATATACTCCTGAAGATGGCAGTGAAAATATCGTTGTTGTCTTTGGCACAGGAAAATACATCGACTTGGACGATCGCAGTAATAATCAAGACAACAAACACTATTTGTATGGACTCAAAGATTCGAAAGACAGCATATCAATGCCCTATAACTCTGATGACAGTCGTCTAATCGAACAAACACTAAAGACCAATGATAACCGCCGAAGCGTTTCCTCCAAGCCTGTAAGCTCGGCTAATAGCTGGAAGTTGATGCTGCCTGAAGACGGTGAGAGAATGGTCAATTCTATCGTCAGAAACAACCAGTCCAAGACCTTGATTGCAACCACGCTTATTCCAAATACGGGCGACCCTTGTCTTGCTGGTGGAAAAAGCTGGGTTATGGTATTGAATGCTTTATCTGGTGGTGTGCCTTCAATTGGTAATGTCTTTGACAATAACTCAGATGGCATTTTAGTGGACGACATGGTTCTTGGCGTCAATACATTGACCACTCCAGGAGGAAATCAACAGTTTTTAAACATTGATACATCAGCTGATGAGGGTGCCAGTCAGTTGACAGTGCAGTTAGACAGCAGCACCAGTTGGAGACGTCGCAGTTGGCACCGAATAATTTTTAACTAACCCCCACATTCTGAATAAAACAGACGAATGAAAATGAAATCAATTTGTGCATTTAGCGTGTTTGCTCATTCGGAATTTGGCTTGTCCTTAAAAGGAGACTATTCATGAAAAAAATCTACTCCATATCCTTACCTTTATTGTTCTTATTCAGCTGCGCCAACGCCTCTGATATTATTCATTTTAAATTGGTCAATAAAATTATCCAAGACATCAATATTAAAGCAAAAACGGTTGTGATTGGCAACACACACTACCCATTGCGCCTCGATAGCCTTAGGAACATCTATTATCTATCCGCAGATGAAACAATAAATTTAAACAAATTACCACTCAACAGAAAATATTTTATTCAATTCAAGTTCAACAACCGGCAAGATTACCTCGAAAACAAAAATGCCTATATTAGCTACATTGGCACACTGACACCGCCTTTTTAATCATCAACTGAAACAAATTGAGCAAGCCATAATTAACTCGCTTATGTTATAATTGCTGATTTAATCTTTGTAATTTCAATATCGAGGTTTGGGCCGTATATGTTCTCAAATAAAGGAAAAATGACGGTGTTGAAACGACGACCTACATTGATACAAATACATTGATTGCTTTTTTCCAATATGGTAACTCTACAGACTTTAATATTCATTAATGAAAAATAAAACTAAATTCATACATTTCAAAAATGACCCAGCTGTATATGGCTGGGTTATCTTTTGTAGCTACATCCTCTTAATAAGCAATCTCTCCTTTGCTGGCAATATTAAAAAAACCAACAATAAAGTGCTAACAATAAATTCTATTTATTCAGTTAAATACAACAAATTAAGAAAGACATACACTACCATCTCACGTGTCATAGGAGGAGAAAAACAATATGAACCAGAAGGACTCCCAATTTTATTGAAAACTTTCAGGAGTGCTAACACGACTATAAATTTGCTCACATTCGAAAATTTGAAAAGCCAAGTCCAAACTAAAACTAAAAATATTTTATACTTAGACAAAGCACCTCCAATAATTGAGAAATATCTTAACTTAATTGGAATTCAAGCTTTTCCAATAACATTTAATCTGATATTAATTCCAAATGAATATGATTTTTACTACGAAAGCCAAACAAAATCTACGAAAGGAACAATTGAATTGTCCTTTGTTTCCCCAGTAGTAATTGACAGCCCCCTTCAACTTTTTGAGTTAAGAACATTGAGCGTTATACCGCATGAACTTTTTCATTTTCTAGGCAAACACGATAAAAAAATTCCTCGAATGAACTTATTAAGGGAAGAAACATACGCCCATTTATTTGGACAATGTGCAGCATACGAACTCAATCCTGTTATCATGGATTCTATGATTTTAAACTTCCCCGACTATTTTTTTAAAGAACCCAATGAAGATTTCCCTAAAGTCATTAAAAAACTTAAAAAGGGAAAACTAAATACAGATACAGAGTTTCCTAAATCTCACTTGGGAAGAGCATTTTCAAGGTATTATTTTCAAGCGGTTGCCAATGAAAGAAATGGAGAAAAAATAATATCCGAACGCATTCCTAAATTTTGTCAAAAATTATTTTCAGAACGAAATTTCAAACACCCTATTGAAAAAAAACCACCACTATGGCTTAAAGTTTTTTTAAACAATGACTAAAAATTTCTTAGGTATTACCCAAATCTCGATATAGAAAACAAGTTGATAACACGAGCCTTTGATGTGACTATAAAACCCAGAAAAATATCACGCAACTATTCACCATAACCCAAGCTAAGAGCTGTATTTGCTCATTTTCTTTAGTAAAATTTGTTTGAGCAATAAAAAGGCTAATCAGCTCTAGGTTTCTTACAGCAAACAAACATAGAAATTACTACAATGATCTCAAGCGAGTCTTTTACTGAATAAAATGAGCAAATACAGCACCGCTGAATAATTACAATATCACAATGTTAGATATTGCAAGAAAGACTTATCTCTGCAGTTTGAATCTGGGTAATAGAATGACCATTTTCTGCAACCCAAACCCTGACACAAGCCTTTTTTGTAATACTGAATTACGGTATTAAACCGTTGGGTTGATATGTTATAATACGTGCAATTATTCTGCGAATCACAGCAACGTTACAAAGCAACTTTTCAAAATATAATATGCTCAATCTACAAAAAAAAGTAAAAATAGTCGATGTATCACCACGCGATGGATTGCAAAATGAAGCACAAATCATTCACTTAAAAACCAAACTTGAACTGATAGAACGCTTGGTGAAGTCTGGAGTAACTAACATCGAGGTCACTGGCTTTGTGAGTCCTAAATGGATTCCACAACTGGCCGATAGCTCCGAGCTTTGCCTGCACTTAAATTCAAATAATACTGTTAATTATTCTGCCTTGGTTCCAAATTTAAAAGGTCTAGAGGCTGCCATAGCTGTGGGTATAAAAGAAGTCGCTGTTTTCACTGCGGCCAGTGAATCGTTTACAAAAAAGAACATTAACTGCACCATCGAAGAGTCTTTGCAACGCTTTGTTGCTGTCATCGAAAAAGCAAAGCAACATCATATCAAGGTTCGCGGCTATGTGTCCTGTGTTTTGGGCTGTCCTTATGAGGGAAAAATTGAGGCCACTAAAGTCGCAGAAGTCACCGAAAAACTCCTAGACTTAGGTTGTTATGAAGTCTCTCTGGGTGATACCATTGGCACGGGCACGCCCAATGCTGCGGTAAAAATGTTTGAAAAATGCCTGCAAATAGGCAATAGCAATCAACTAGCTTTGCACTTTCACAATACTTACGGTCAAGCTCTTGCTAATATTTATGCTTGTTTGCAATTGGGCGCACATATTATTGATGCTTCCGTTGCAGGCCTTGGTGGTTGCCCTTATGCCAAAGGCGCGAGTGGTAATATCGCCACCGAAGACCTGGTTTATATGCTCGATGGCTTGGGCATAGATTCAGGTATTCATTTGCCAAAACTAATTGAAACTGGCCAATGGATTAGCCGACAACTAAACAAAAACAACCAATCTCAGATCGGTAAAGCACGCCAAGAACACTAAAAGCATGAAAAAATCCCTCTCGATTATCGCCGTATTATGTGCAATTTTTTTGGCCTATTATTGGGGCTATTACAGGGATTATTCTGCTGAATTAAACCTCAAAAAATGCATGGATAACATCCTCAATTCGCAAGCCGAATCTGATGTTTTTAGCGAGACACAAGGGCGAGGGAAATACCCTATTCTTAATGGCAGTGCTACAGCTCAATCAAGAAAAGAGATTATCGAAAGCATTTCAAGACAGTGTCAGCTGGTTGAAATACAAGATTTTATTGAAGTCACCGACAATCCGAACAAATCAGTGGCTTACATAAACTTCAGTATTGATGAAGCCAATGCTCTTGTGAGCATAAAAGGAGTCGTCAAAAACAAAAAACTACGAGATGCCACCCTGCAAAGCTTCACTGATGCCATAGCAAATAAGACGATCACTGAAAATATTAAAATAAATCCCCGAGTTAAAAAAGAGGATTTTAGCATGACCATCACCTTACTTCTGGCCTCTATTGACTCGATTAAATTAAGCAATATCACCCTAAAAAACAAACAAATCATTATCAAAGGACTGGTCCGAGACAAACACAGAGAAGCCGAAACAATCAACACGCTTAAACAACTGTTTGCTGATGATTTCACTCTTATCAATGAACTTGAACGAGTTGTGCCGCTGGACTCGGAAATTCAAGACATCCAACTTGAGCTTATGCCATTACCAAAACTTTCGAAACCAGAATCTTTCCACTAAACAGCAAAGACTCTGGCAATTCCTAAATAGACCCAGAACTTGTTGAATAGAGAGTCCAGTGCCCCCCTTTCAAAGCCCCTGTTCTTTGTAGCTTGCCTTGTTCTTTTAGTTTTTTAATGATTTTCTTAACTCCTGATTCGCTTAAATTGGCTTTGTGGCTGAGTTCTTTTATTGTAATTCTGTTATTCGAATAAATAAGATTAACGATTTTTTCTTGGTTACTTTCTTGGTTACTTTCTTGGTTACTTTCTTGGTTAGCATTTCTAGTTTGCTGCTGCACAGTTTCAAAAATTGCCTCTAGCATAAACTCAAGAAAAGGGGTACTTTCTCCCAAGTTACCCGCTTTTCCAAGGGCATCGTAATATTTCTGTTGCCTGTCTCTTACAATACTTTCTGTTGGTAATACATTAAAAACTTTTTTCCAATTATACAATATTACACTTTGCCATAGTCTGCCGATCCTACCATTGCCATCGGCAAAGGGATGAATAAATTCAAATTCAAAGTGAAAAACTGAACTTGCAATCAAAGGGTGTTCATCAGTATTTTGTAGCCATTCAAATAGCTGCATCATTAAGCCATCAACTTTGTAACACGGTGGAGCTATGTGATTACCAACACCGACATTTACAGTTCTAAATTTTCCAGCAGACTTTAATACTCCATTCATTAAATGATGATGAGCCTCTAGTAAATGTTCAATCGAAGTGAAACTGTATTTTTCAAGTGATTTATAAGCTTTAATAGCACCTTCCACTTCAGTCACTTCTAGCAAAGTACCCAAAACTCGCTTACCTTCTAAAATAGCAGTAATTTTTTCTTCGCCCAAAAAATTACCTTCAATCTCAAGTGTACCCACAAGGGTTTTAATTCGGTTTATCTTCCTTAATTTTGGAGTGATAATCTTATTCTCATTGAATTCAATTCGTGTAAGCTCCTCACTTATTGCAGAGATGAGGTTTACCATTTTTGAAGTGATGCTATAAGGCGGTTTATACTGGTTCATTTTTACTTTAGTATTTATTTCTGTTATCGATTGCTAGCACTACAATTAATAAGTTCCGTCTAATATTCAGCTTATCTCGCAAAAGTAGTTGTGTTGGCTTATTTTTAAAAAGTAAAGTTGTTTGAGAAGAAAATTATTTATAGAAACTCGAAAGCTTAGTAATAACAAGCTTTTATTTAATAATAATATT
>Ga0316208_1000144_pt1 | contig 100656 bp, 71 predicted proteins | sample 3monopyrite_MG_FD_204944 | JGI IMG/M metagenome (GOLD analysis project Ga0316208, IMG submission 204944) | Microbial mat bacterial communities from mineral coupon in-situ incubated in ocean water Damariscotta River, Maine, United States -... | ecosystem: Environmental > Aquatic > Marine >... | reverse complement strand
TGCTGAACGAATTTATCGCCAGATCATCAAACATCGAAGATGAGGTAACTGGTCACTTCTGGGAATCGCGCTTCAAGAGTCAAGCATTGCTTGATGAACGGGCGTTATTGACTTGCATGGCTTATGTTGATCTCAATCCAATAAGAGCTGCTATGGCTAAAACTCCAGAGGAGTCTGACTACACTTCGATTCAAGAACGCTTGAGCAAAAAATCATCTAACTTGTTGAATTTAGGTTTTGCTGATAATGACATTGATTTTACTTTAGCGGATTATATTGACCTTGTGGATTCTACAGGACGATTGATTGTCGCTGGCAAAAAGGGTTTTATAGATGAAGATTTACCACCTATTCTTGAGCGCTTAGGTGTTGAAGGAATTACATGGGTTGATGAGTTAAATCAGTTCAAATCAAAGGGTAAATTAGCCATCGGCACTTTTGAAAAACTCAAGCTATATTTCAATAATATTAAAGCCAAAATCAAGCTTGATATTGGCTTTGTTCCTGCCTTGGAATAGCTCAAAATCTTTAAAGTATTATTTCTTCACAGCGCGTGTGAGACCTACACCTTTGTTTCAAATAAGTCAACTTTTGGCTTTTCCTCAAAATCTATTCAAATTCTCGATTTTTTACCTTCAGAACCTTCAAAAATTCGCTCAATCAGGCTTTAAGCAATATGATTTTAACAATTTAAATGTTTTGCACTATGCATGTCTAATATATTTTCTTCTTTTTTTACTCATAGTTCTTTCCTCATTTATAGTTGTATTATAACGAAGAATATCTACTAAGAAATCAATTTATCTGTCTTAATAATTGGGTACAGCTCTTTATACTTTCATTGTTCCGCTAAGTTCCACAATGAAAGTATAACAGCTGAAAGAGTATTAAATAACATTGATGTAAAAGTCAAAAAACAACAAATTTAACAACTGGTTTTATATCTTAAAAGAGAGTGAAAATTGGTCTAGACAATGGGGAGTAGAATAGCCGTTAACGAATTAACGGCTTGGGATTAGGATAATTAGCTAAAAAGGATGCCGATCTCTATAACTTTATTTTCTATCAGTATAAGACTCTAACTTTAGAAAAACAAATATTGAAAGACCAATTAGAATGATTGAAGATAATACTTTTAAAAAGTAAAATTTATCATAAATAGCAACTGCCATTATCAAAGATAAAATATTTAATAAAAAAATCAGCATTTTAAATGACACGGTCAATTTTCTAAGATTTCTACTAAAATATACCAATAAAAATAAAATTACATTGATTGATAAATATAAACCAAAAACATATATTGAATGTTGGTCATCAAAAATATAGCTGATTAAATTACTCATGATCTCCGATACTCTAATTGATTATTAATCATTTTTATCTTCTAAACTATTAATAGAACTTCCTAAAATTATAGAGTCTCGTGTAATATTAAAAGCCGAAGATGTTGTTATTTCAGGCTTTCTCACAAACCCTCCAACTGTTCTAGGAGCATTTAATGAAGTATCACTTGCTTGAAATTGTACTTTTTTGTATTTCAAATATCCGCCAATCCCAAGAGCTATATCTAAAGAATAATATATATTAGTTCCTGTTGATTCTTCAAAGCCTGCTTGATAAGTTGCATACTCTAATGCAATACGATACCCGTTATAATCCCTATCTCCATCATCAAAAATATTAAGATAACTACTAACTCCTTCAGCAATATTTCCTGATCCAGCGGCATATAATGGATAGGCAATAATACCTCCTGAACTAGTCCCTACAGCTAACTCCAATCCGCCACCTAAAATTGACAATTCTGCAAGTATTGCTGATTCTATCCTATCCCTAGCCCTACCACTTGTCAGATCCTCCCACAAAAATTCACCCAGACTATCATTAAACGCCACCCTAAAAGCTGCACTCATTGCACCATTAGCAAACTTTCCACCAGTAACTTGAGATATTGTACCAGAAACAATCGCATTAGCAACAATCCTTGGAGCAAAGTTCCAATCCTGCATTCCTAAGCTATCTGCACCTATGCTGACATATGAAGAAACAAATCCATAACCGAACTTTCCTCCATCCACTTCTGAACTAATACCTGCAACAGTTGCATGTGCTAAATAGCGACCTCCGTCACTACTAAAAGGGGATGCTCCTCCCGCTGCTCCATGACCTATCCCAAACGTCACGGCTGCCATTATTCCACCTTTAACAGCCCCTTTAAGACTGCCTGTGGCTACAGCACCAGAAAGCACACCACCTGCAATCGTGGTGATTAAGGCTTGCGTCTGTAAAGTTGATGCCACGCCTGCTAAAAATGAACTGAGGCCACCAATACTGCTTGTTGTAGCTGCAGCGGCGGCTGATGAAAACGCACTGGAAGCTCCAAGCAAGGCACTGGAAACTCCTGCCGTCCAAACAGAGATACCAATAGCCAAAGGTGTCCGCCACCAACCCTTACGCAAACGAGCATAACCACTAGGATCAGTATAACTCAAAGGATTATTCATCACATAGCTATACCTATTAAGGCTTTGAGTATTATAAGGGTCTTGTATCAGCGGATCGGCTTGCAAAAAGCGGCCAATAGAGGGGTCATAAATCCGTCCATTCATATGAATTATGCCGACTTGGTCAAAGTGTTCGTGGCCGGTAAATCCACGGGTGGTGGAGTTTTCTATTTGGGCACCCAATTTATTCCATACGTCGTTGATCTGAATGATATCAAAATTTGTTGTGGTACCACCATCACTGCCACCATTTTTGGGGATGACTTGGCGTTCGCCCCATGCGCTAAAGCTCATGTTGTTGGTTCGATTACCGAGTTCATCGACTATGGCTTGGGTGGAGCCTATATGGTCTTTGAGCAGGTATTTGAATTGCCATTGGCGGCGCGATTGTACGTCGTTTTCTAGGGTTATTAACAGGTTGCCTATGTAGCGTTTGGCTTTTTTGACACCGTTTTTGTAGTTGAATTCAAATCAACAAGGTCTGTACATACATCGTGATATCTATACGGACTTGAGTTGATACAAAAAAACCCGCACAAGGCGGGTTTTTAAAATTTAAATATTATTTAATCTCATCAAATGAGATATAAGTTTTATTTAATTTTATACTCTTTGTACAACACATGTTTACGAACAACAGGGTCATACTTCATAAAAGAAAGTTTGTCTGGTGTTGTCTTTTTGTTTTTTGTAGTTGTGTAATAATGACCTGTTTTTCTACCTGATTTGGTAGGATGATCAGCGGTAGATACCAATTTAATTTTTTCACGCATGATTTATACCTTTAAGCCTTTTTTACGCAAATCAGCAAGTACTGCATCAATGCCTTTTTTATCAATAATACGCATTCCATTAGAGGTTACACGTAATTTAACCCAACGATTTTCGCTTTCTACCCAAAACTTGTGCGAATGCAAGTTGGGCAAGAAACGGCGTTTGGTTCTTTTTAATGAGTGAGGAACGTTGTTACCTGTTACGGGTCTTTTTCCTGTTACTTGACAGACTCTAGCCATGATTATGCTCCTTTCTTCTTGGTTGCTAATTTTTCTTTGATGCGTGCTGCACGTCCTTCTAGACCACGGAGGTAATAGAGTTTTGCACGTCTAACATCGCCGCGTCTTTTAACTTCGATGTTTGCGATCATTGGGCTGTAGGTTTGAAATACACGTTCGACGCCTTCGCCGTAAGAAATTTTACGAACTGTGAATGCAGAGTTTAAGCCGCGATTTTTCTTAGCAATAACAACGCCTTCAAATGCTTGAACACGTTCTCTTTTGCCTTCTTTTACTTTTACGCCAACAACGACGGTATCCCCTGGGTTGAACGCTGGGATTTCTTTGCCCATTTGTTCAGCTTCAAGTTGTTTTATTATATCACTCATTGCGATTTTCCTAATTATCTTGCTTTTATTATCTTCAGCAAGGTTTAACAAACCAGAACGTACATTCTACAAACCTAATATTGGAGCGTGTCCGAGGCGATTAATCAGAGGTTCTGCCGTTTTAACAAAAAGATTGTTTACAACCTTAGTGTTTAATTCTTTTTATTTTCTAACAAATCAGGTCGTTTTTCTCGGGTGAGCTGCAAAGCCTGTTGCTCTCGCCATTGGGCGATTTTTGCATGGTTGCCAGAAAGCAATACTTCTGGAACACCTTTTTGTTTTAAACAATCTGATCGTGTATATTGTGGATAACCTAAAGTATTTTGCATAAAAGAATCTGTTTTTGCAGAATCTTCATCGCCTAATACTTCTGGCAATTGTCGTGCAACTGCATCAATAATTGCAGCAGCAGCTAATTCGCCTCCACTGATGACAAAATCTCCCAAGGAAATTTCGTTATCGACGTATTCATCAATAAACCGTTGGTCTATTCCTTCGTAACGACCGCACAACAAAACCACGTGCTTTTCTTCTGCCATCTTATTGGCATCAGCCTGTTGCATAGGACTTCCGTGTGGACTAAGAAAACTCAGCCTTAATTTTTTATCCTGTTGTTTTAAAAAATCAACAGTGGCTGCCAACGGATCATACATCATTACCATGCCGGCGCCGCCACCAAAAGGTCGATCATCCACTCTCTGGTGTTTGTCGGTACTAAAATCGCGTGGATTGATAGTTTCCAACTCGATTATACCTTTGCTAATTGCCTTGCCGATCACTCCGAAAGATAAAACATTTTCTACCATTTCAGGAAAAATTGTGATGACCGTGAATTTAATACTCAATCATCCTCATGCCAATTAACTTGCATGATTTTATTTTCTAAATCTACCTTCACAACCGTCTGACCATAAAGATAGGGTATAAGCCTCTCTCTGCCTTGCTTATCAAGGGGAGCAACAATAATCACATCATGAGCACCCGTCTCTAACAGACTTTTAATCCGACCAAAAACAAGTTCATCTTGATTAACAACGGTTAAACCTACGAGATCATGCCAATAGTACTCATTGGCTGACAAGGCTTTTAAATCAGCTTTATCAACTTCAATAGTTTTTCCTATAAAAGCTTGTGCAGATTCTTTGTCTTCAACACCATCAATTTTAGCGACAATCAGCTTGCTGTTTTTTTTGGCTTGAACTGATTTATACAAAATTCCATCGACATACCAGTTTTTGTAATTTGCAATATTTTCTCGCGGTTGTGCGTATGAAAATATTTTGAGCCATCCCTTTACACCAAAACAACCCGATACTTCTCCAATTAATATCCGCTTGTTTGTCATTGTTCCTTACGGGGTTTTATAACAACTATTAAGCTGCAGCTTTAGAAGCTTCTTTGATCAATGTTTTAACACGATCAGAGATTTGTGCGCCTTTAGCAACCCAAGCTTCAATGCCTTCTAGGTCAATTCTTAATCTTTCTTCCTGACCGCGCGCTACTGGATTAAAAAACCCAAGTTTTTGTAAGTTACGACCATCACGTTTTGCGCGTTTGTCCGCTGCTACAACGTGATAAAAAGGTGCTCTTTTAGCACCGTGGCGTGATAATCTAATTGTTACCATGATTTCCTCTATAATTTATACGCACAGGCACAACAAAATATTGCCCTGATTTAACAAGGCGGCGATTTTAACGTAATTTAGTAAATTGCCACAAGTTTTTAATGCTTTTTTTTACAAAAAGGTGCAAGTCTCTATGTCTCAGCGTTGTTTGTTGGTTTTTTGTATTAAAATTTCCAAATCCTTATTCCCAAATCTCGATATGGAATTGCAATTTAGAGTGCGAGCAATTGATGTGCATAAGGAACTCACAAAAACTAAATACACCTAGGTCGAATATTTTTAACAAATGGATTCTAATCTTGTATAAAATAATCGACCCTATTGGTGATGAAGCTTTTTGAGAATTTCTTAGGTGCATTAAGGGCTTGCACTCTCATTGTGATTTTCTATATCGGGATTTGGGTAGTACTACAAACAACAATTCTTGTCTAATATTTTATCAATCGTTCCTTGAGCCAAGCCATGATATCCACTTCTGGCTTTAGCGTAAACGCCTTGTCCCCATGCTTTGTTCTTTTTAGTTTTAGTCAATTCTTTGTACAAGGGGACGATTAATTTTCTGCGACCAATCGAGGTGAGGTATTTTTCCATAGTTGCAAAGGATTTTCTGTAATCATGCTTGATGCTTAACAAAAACCAAATATGAGCAATCTCTGAGTTAGTTGAATGTGTTAATGAAAAAGCTTTATCCAGCTCTTGCATCTGCGTTAGCTTGAGTCTTTTGGGTAAATTATTCAAAAAATACAACCATTGTTGGGTGTTCCAACTTTGGCTTGGAATCTCACTTGTTTTTAATTTCTTTTTGCTCCATAGATTGATAACTGTGTCTATTTTTGCAAACAAATCTGTTGTTGGTATGACTGCAGTCTGTGGAATGCCAGCTTGATAGACCCACTCGTTCACTTGCTCTATAGAAACAATTCCAGGGTACTTGTTTATCAAGTTCTTCTCTAGATAGACCATAAACTGTTCTGTGGTAATGCTTTGAAAAGCAAAAGACTCAAAATAAGCGTTTATAAACCCATCAAATCTTTTTCGGCCGAAACTTTTTTCTAGCCAATCCAACATCATACGGCCTTTATCATAAGGGATGTTTGTAAATGCATCATCAGGATCACGGCCTCTTAAATCCAGCGCTAAACTTTGTTCATTCGGTGCCAGTTCCTTCATTTCGTCTAGTAGGGCTTGATAGGATAAAACAGCTTCCATGTCTTTTATCGCCTTGCCTTTGACCGATTCGGTAATTCTCGATTCAAAATAAGTGGTAAAGCCTTCGTTTAACCACAAATCTCTCCAAGTAGCATTGGTGACTAGATTGCCCGACCACGAATGAGCCAGTTCGTGAGCAATCAAAGAAACCAAAGACTTGTCTCCAGCAATAACCGTAGGCGTTATAAAGGAAAGCCGTGGGTTCTCCATGCCGCCAAATGGAAAACTAGGGGGCAAGATCAGCAAATCATAATTTCCCCATGCATAGCGACCATAAAGAGCCTCTCCTGCTTGTATCATTTTTTCGGTATCAGAAAACTCCAAAGTTGCCTTGGTAATGATAGAAGGTTCGGCCCACACGCCACTGCGATAACTAATTTTATGAAATTCGAGGTTACCGACGGCTAAGGCAATCAAATACGATGGGATTGCTTGTGGCATTTCAAAACTGTAGGATGAAAACTTCGCACTGGCCTTGGGGTCATTATTAGCACTCATAACTGCGCGAAGTTTGCGATTAACTTTGACCACCGCTGAATAGGTTTGCCTCACTTGCGGAGTATCTTGCAAGGGTATCCAACTGCGTGCATGAATCGCTTCGGATTGAGAATATAAAAACGGGTGAGTTTTGCCTGATGTCTGTTCGGGTTTCAGCCATTGCAAGCCTGATGCCTCTGGGGAAGTCGTGTATTCAACAATCAAAGCTTGACGGTTGTTTTCTGGCAAGTCTATGATTAAAGCCTGCCCCAGCAACTCATCTTTATCTCCCATTGACCAGGTTACGGGTTTTATTTCGTCCTGTTGCTTGACTCCAACACTCAAAATAGTCAAGTCACGTGTGTCTAAAACAATTTGCTTGGCGGTTTTGTCTATGCGCTTAAAAAAGACCCAGTTTTTACCATGAACCGTTCGTGTATCAAAATCCACATCTAGATTCAAGCTAATATGAGTGATAACCACTTCATCGGAATTGGCAAAAGAATGGTAATCTTTGCCTGGGATAATTTTTGGCATTTTTTTAATGCCTTTACTTTTTTCACTTTTAGAAAAAGGTGCTACTGCGCAAGCCACACAGATATAGGAAGCGAGTAAGATTAACGCTATTTTTTTTGTACTGAACATTTTTGAGACTCTTTATTATTTTGTAGGTTTGAATGACGAGCGTGTGACACTATAAGTACAAATCATTGAGAGTACAACATATACGCTAAAATAATAGACACCAATTTGGATATTTGCATCGGTTTGGCCACTGGATTTCATTGAGAAAAAAGTCACAATTATCGCTACCACAAAAACATCCAACATCGACCATTTACCAATAACAGATAAAAACCGAACACGTTTGGAAGTCAGGTGCAATTTTTCCTTAAAGCTAATGGTAAGCAACAACACTGTTTTGATCACGGGAGTGAATAAAGTAAACAAAAAGATAATAGCAGCGATGCCATATTGCTGCTGATCGTACAATTTCCACAGTGCTGTAACAATACTCTTGGATTCGTATTGAAAAATAGTATTGCCAAGCATCGGCAAATCTTGATAGGCGGTTATCTCTAAGATCGGGGCAAACCAGCCGACAATCAGCGCAACAACCGACAACGATATCAATCCCAATAGCAACGTTATCTTTCTGCCTATGAAATAAATAACCAAGGAAAGTAGAACAATACCAATAAAAGCTTTGGTGAAACGGAATGCATTTTTATCGTATTTTTCGCTTCTTGCTTTGAGCTTTTTTAAATCATTAACACCCTCAGTGTAGCCATCGTACCAACTGAAGGTGATTTTTTCTAACAACTTTTTTCCTGATGATTTTAAATTGTCTTCCATGTGCAGTTGCTCGGTCATTTTGTTAACAGTGTGAGAGTAACCAATGGCATTGCCCCAAGATTCGTAAGCAATAAAACTTGCAAGCAGTGTTAAAGTCAGAATATAGACGATGCTGAGTATTTTAGTTTTCATTTTAATTCTTCCGTATCAATTAGTTTAATGTCAGGTTCATCCCAGCTTCCTGTCACTTTGTAGGTGATTTTTCCTACATTTTTCAATCCCTTGTGGAACAAACCTTGTACAAACAAGCCTGCTGCGGCCCCCACAGCTCCTCCAGTAATGGCTCCAATAGTCGGCAGTACACGTCCCACACCTGGTGTCACAACAACAGTTTGGTTATAATCTTGCTTGGCTAAACCCGTTGTGCCCATTACTTTTATTTTTGCACTGGATGAATCTATAACGAATGAATCGGTAAATGCCTCACCATTTTCTAAAATAAAGTCTCCTTTCATCGATTGGAACCGCAAACCTTTACCAAAAACATCTTTAAAATCCAACAAAAACCTTCGCGGTAAATTGGTCAGACTAAACAAACCCAACACTCTCCCCATACCCGGTTTTGCATCGACTACTTCTCCTTGACCGACCTCTATGCGCATCTTGCCACTGATGTTTTTAATTTCAAATTGACTAGGAAACCCTGGCCATTGGGCTTGCATATCAATAATGGTTTGCGCATCTTTGATGGGAGCCTGAAAGCCTAAATTGGCCAAAAATTCAGCGATGTTTTTCGAAGTCATGATAATATTGAATTGAGAAAGACCATATTGACCTTGGTCTTTAATCCAAACACCATTGATGTTAAGTTTCATCAAGGAAGAGACGGTTCTGAACTTTTCTACCCTTACACCACCGGTCACGGGTCGCATTTCGATACTGGATTCCCCCAATGGAATACCGTCATAAATAAAGTCATCGATCCAAATGTGCAAAGCAGGATAGTTGGCATTGACTCCGCTGATAGAGTGTTCCGTTGTTTCCTTGGGTGGATCAGCCCAATACAAACGCTGCAATTGTACGGTAATGCCTTTATTATCAAGATCTTTTGGAACACTGACAGATCCTTGAATAGATTCTGCATCGACCTCAAAGATAAGCCCTTTTTCATTGCTAATTATTTGGACGGAGACATCCAACAATTCTCTGGACATGAATATTAATTTTTTGACCTGCAGAGTCATGTTTTCAAAAGGCAATTGGCCTTTTTCTTTGCCCGCAGAATTATTGACAACTATACTGATCCACTCATCAACATTAACCGTATCGAGGTTGCCACCAAAACCAGTTTGCTGGGATTCATCAGAGCCAAAGGCTAGGCTATCAATTTTTAAACTTTGGTCCACAGGATCAAGTTTAAATCGGGTACTCAATTTGTCATCTAGCTTCATGTCCCAGCCACTTTCTTGGCAAGGAAGATGACATGAAATAGAAAAACTTGAAGCTAGATCTTGTGCTTTTGCAAAAGGTTCTGGCATCTCCAACTCAACTCCCTGCAATGCAGAGGAAGCTGTAAATGACAACGGCAATCTTTCATCTTTGTTGAAACCTTCTAGCAATAGACTTGAAGGCTGACTATTGCTGATGGTAAATGTCCATGGAGAGATGCCCTGAGCAGGCAATTGAATGCCCAAAACCGACTCAAAATTCTTAACATCGTAATCGCCTGCTAGTTCCACATCAATCTGTGAAGCTTTGTTCGGTTCATTGGTGATTTTTCCAGAAACACTGACCTGTTGATTGAGAAACTGCGCTTGCAATTGATCCATGCTTAATGAAAAACCTTCAAAAGCCAAAGCTCCTTTTAAATTTTGCAATTGAAACTGTCCCATTTGAAAGTCCGTGTCGCGAAAATCAATATGACCCACGGGCACAACTTTTGCACCATGTTGTTTCAGAGGTAAAGTAAGGCCAACTTGAATGGATTGCGGACCTTTTAAGTCAATATCCTCTTTCAAAACCTTTAAACCTTTGCGCATGGGAGATTTTTTTAGAAAATCGATTAAAAAACCATCCTGACCATGAGCCTGCACATCCACAGTCAACAAAGGTTTTTTGAAATCTTTTATGACCGCTTTAACGCCATCAATACGTGCATCCATGACCTGACCTTTTTGCGATTCAACCAGTAGTTGTGTATTTATAGTCTGTACAATAGCCTCAAAGTTTTGTACCGCAGGCCATTGTTTGTGATAATTAACAGTGGCTGACCTCAGATCTGATCGCGTCAAGAACACACCTTCATTTCCCTTAAATGGGTATTCACGGGTGAGCCCATGGTACAAAATCATGCCTTTTTCAACCACTCCTTCAGCCAAAGCTTGATCTAAAAAATTCAACACTTTTGGTTTCCACTTTATCGAGGGCCAATACTTGTACAATTGCTCAACTTTAGCTTGGTAAATAGCAAAACTTAAATCCATAAACAAAGACTGATCGTAACTAAAGCGAGCGGCTCCATCCAGAATAAAATCAGTGCAATCGCACCACATGGAATTAATTTTTATATCCAAGTCATCATCTTGCATGGATGTTTGTGCCGTAAGCAATAATTGCTGCCATGTAACTGTTCCACGTATGATGCCAGGCAATTTTGCCGAGCCTCCGCTAGAATCTATCAACAAGCGGATTTGCTCGTCATACAAGCTGATTTCGCCTGATAAATTATGCAATTGCGCATAGGCTGCGGCAAAATCCAGTTGTTTAAATTGAATACGGGCTTGGCTAATTCTACGCATAGACAAATCATAAACAATCACTACATTGGCTAACTGCCCTTTTAATTCCAACTGATCAAAATCATCCAAAGAAATACCCAACACATGGGTAATGGCCTTCAATAAAGGCACATCCAAAACATCCGCATGAATACTGATGAATCCCTTGTCTCGTACCAGCTTGATTTTGATTTGATCTTGCGAAATAGACTGTGTTTGTATGTCATTGATGGTGAGTTCGGCTTTCCATGACTCGCGACTGCCTTTATAGACTAATTCTGCCTTGCCAGTAATGTCTCTGTCGTTTTTGAATAGTTTTTTATTCAAGTCAGCTTTGGCCAGTAAGCGATCAATGTCTCCATTTTGAGTCGAAAACCACATGCTAGCATCAATTGTGGCTTTTGGCATGAATTTCTTGTTCAGTAAGTCCCCTAGGTTTTCCAGCAGCAAATTATCGACTTCCACATACCAATTGGCTTTTTCCATAAAATTTTGCGACTTTTGCGCAATTGACTTGATGATAAATTTATCAGCCAGATCTGGCGAGTCTAGTTCCAATTCAAAAGCCGTTGAAGCGTTGTTCTGCTGAACAGTGATTTTTGAGTTTATCTTATTGGCTTTATTGTTTTCGGAGTCGTACAAATTCAAGGAAAGATTATTCACCGATAAGGAGCCCGTTGACAGCAGCTTTTCAAGTTTTCTAGAAAAGCTTTCTTTTTTCTTAGGACTTTGAACCAAAACAATTTTACCCGATGTCTTGCGCTCAAAATCAACTTCAATATCACTAACACCCAGACGAATTCCCGTCGAACCTTTGGGTACAATATATTTTAACAAGTTGATATCCAAGGTTGCTTCTTGCACGATTACTTCATCCGAGTCCTTAATCACCAGTCCTTTGATGATGAATTTGGGCCCAAACCCCTTCCATTTGCCTGAAATCTGACTGATTTCAACTTTTTTGTTCCATTGTTTGGATAAAAAATCCACAACATAGGGTTTGTAGAGTTCTTCATTGGGCAGTATCAAAGAAACCACACCAACAACCACTCCAAATAAAACGATGACAAAGGCCAGCAAACCTCTTAGACGTATCCAAAGTCGGAATAAAATCGAATGTTTTGCTGTTTTAGTCATAAATCAAAGGGAGCTCTAGATGAGAACGACATCAAATTGTTCTTGTGAATAGGAGTTTTCCGCTTGAAAACTAATACGCTTGCCCAGTTCTTCTTCTAGCTCTGACAAGGATTCGGTTTGCTCTTCATAAATATAGTCAATTAAAACAGTTGAGGCTAAGACCATAATTTGGCCTGTTTGAAACTGCCGTACCGCTCGAATAATCTCACGAAATAATTCATAACACACCGATTCTACCGTCTTCACCAAACCCAAACCGTTGCAGTTGGTGCATTTTTCTGACAGCATTTGTTGCAAATTTTCAGTGGTGCGTTTGCGGGTGATTTCGACCAAGCCCAATTGTGTTAATCCATGAATATAGGTACGTGTTGGATCAAGCCTCAGGTAATTTTCCAAGGTACTTAACACTTTTTGTTGATGTTCCTGCGTCTCCATATCGATAAAGTCAGCAATGATAATGCCGCCAATATTTCGGAGTCGCAATTGTCTGGCAATGGTTTGTGCGGCTTCTAAATTGGTTCTAAATAGGGTTTCTTCCTGATTTTTATAGCCAACGAATTTACCAGTATTGACATCAATAGTTGTCATGGCTTCGTTTTGGTCAATGACTAAATTTCCGCCTGATTTTAACGGCACAAATTTGTTTAAAGCTCGGTTTATTTCATCATCGATGCTATGAAAATCAAAGATTGGCCGAGCTCCTTTGTAGTGCATTAATTCACCGCGCCATTCGGGGACAAATTCTTTGATGAACTTTTTCAATTGCACATAAACCTGAAAAGAATCCGTGCGAACCACTCGCACATCAGAATTAATAAAGTCCCGAATGGTCTTGGTTGGCAAATTAAATTCTTGGTAAACCAATTGCTTAAACTGGCCTTTTTTTATGCGTAGATTAACCTTGTCCCATAACTTCTGCAAAAACTGATGGTCTCTTATTAAATCGGCCTCGGTGCTACTTTCAGCATTGGTTCGGGCAATTAATCCGTGTTTGCACTCATCGGCTGCATTTAAGCTCTCTAACAATTGTGTTAATCGCTGCCTTTCCGTCTCATCGGTAATACGAATAGACAGGGTTGCAACACTGGGTTCGTTAGGAAGCAGAACCAAAAATCGACTGGGAACACTTAATTTACAGGTGACGCGCGCGCCTTTACTACCAATAGCATCTTTGTAAACTTGTACGGTTAATTTTTGCCCTTCATGAATGATTTTATTGATGGGAGGCAAACTGATTTCTTCGCCATTTTTTTGAGATTCTCCTTCCAAGCGAATGACCTTTTGTTGCGAGCACACATCACTGACATGCATAAAGGCGGATCGTTGCGCGCCAATATCGATAAAAGCGGCTTGTAATCCAGGCAGTATTTTTTCAACTCTGCCGATATAAATATTGCCGACGATGGAACTCTTTCTGTTGCGCTCCAAGAGCATTTCTTGCAGCATGCCATTTTCCACCAAGGCGACTCGGGTTTCGTTGGGAGTTGAATTGATTAAAATTTCTTCACTCATAGCTTTATTCTATCACTCCAAATTGACTTAGCAATTTTCCTGTTTGATAAATAGGCAAACCCATAATGCCAGAATAACTGCCTGAAATATGTTTAATCCAGCGTGCTGCATATCCTTGAATGCCATAACTTCCTGCTTTATCCATGGGTTCTTGGCTTTGAATATATTTCAAGGCCTCTGCCTTTGGGATTGTAGCAAAATGCACTTCACTGATGGAGTAATCTTGTTTAATTTTATTGCCTTCAACCAGTGCAATAGCAGAAATAACCTGATGAACCTGATTTGATAATTTCATTAATGTCTCAAGTGCATCGGCTTCATAGCTAGGCTTTCCTAATAGTGTTTCAGCCAAAACAACGATGGTATCAGCACCTAAAACCGCTTGTTTTTTTGTGGATTGTTGCCATCCTGCTTGAGCCTTTTCTAGGGCCAGTCGCTGGCAATAATCCAGCGCTAATTCTCCTTTGAGAGGAGTCTCATCAATATCAACGGGATAGCAAACAGGATTGAATCCCATTTGTTGCAACAACTGCAGGCGACGAGGAGACTGTGAGGCTAAGATAAAAGGGGAACTAGGCATAGACAAGTATTACTCTCGATGATAAGGATGATTAGCCATAAGACTGTAGGCTCGATAGATTTGTTCCATTAAAATAACCCGAACCATGGGATGCGGGAAAGTCAAACGACTCAAGGACCATGTTTGAAAAGCCTGTTTTTTTAGATCAGCAGAGACGCCATCGGCTCCGCCAATCACTATTGCCACATCGAGTGATTGCATTTGCCAATTTTCTATAGAACTCGCTAGATCTTTGGTGCTTATGCTTTTTCCACGTTCATCGAGCAAGATGATTTTCTCTTGTGGTTTCAAGGCAGCCAAAATACTCGTGCATTCCAGCTGCATTGCTTTGTGTGCATTGATGGTTTTTGAGCGATGAATTGGGGCTATTTCTAACAATTCTAACTGCTGGTTTTTTTGCAAACGGCCGTTGTATTCTGCAAAGGTCTTCTGCACCCATTGAGGCATTTTTTGCCCTACAGCTAAGAGTCGGATTTTCATGCTAATTATTGAGAATTAGCAAAATTAACGCTCGGATTTAGTTTTTATATCCCAAAGTCCTTCTATATTGTAATGCTCTCTGGCCGCAGGTGACATGACATGTAAGACCACATCAGAAAAATCAACAACAACCCATTCGGACTGTCCCAAACCTTCTAAGCCTATTTTTTCAAAATTGTTTTCTTGTGCCTTTTTGATGGCTGCTTCTGCAAGAGTTTGTATGTGCCGGTTGGAAGTTCCTGAAGCAATAACCATATAATCTGTCATCTGCGTGAGATGAATGACATTTATGACACTAATTTCATTGCCTTTGGCATCTTCAAGTGCTGAGACAATAATGTTTTTGAGGTTTTCAGATTCCGACGTCTCTAACGACACCGTTTTTTCTTTTGATTCTTGCAAAGTTTTCTCTTCAATAATAATTTGCTCTAATTTTACCACTTTCATCCACTCAATTTTAAATTTGCTCTAAAAAAAGCATGGATTTCTATTAATAAGACACTATTCGCCCTAAAAAAAGGGATTTCAGGGCGAATAAGGCTAAAAAACCCAATTTTATTCCCAACCCTCAAACCTCAAATGTCGCATAGAAGAGCCTTCATTTTGAATTTCCTTTAAAGTATCTATGCCAATTTTAATATGATCATCGACATAATTAGCCGAAACACTGCTGTCGCTTTTTTCTGTTTTAACACCTTCAGGAATCATCGGTTGGTCCGTGACAAGCAGCAAAGCTCCCACAGGGATTTCATTCGAAAATCCAGCTGAAAAAATAGTCGCTGTCTCCATATCAATGGCCATTGCTCGGCACTTTCTTAGATAAGTTTTAAATTCCTCATCGTGCTCCCAAACTCTGCGATTGGTTGTAAAGACTGTTCCTGTCCAATAATCTTTGTTATACGAGGCAATCACCGCTGAAACAGCGCGTTGCAATTTAAAGGCTGGCAAGGCAGGAACTTCAGCAGGCATATAATCGTTGGAAGTTCCTTCACCGCGAATTCCCGCTAATGGCAAAATTAAATCACCAATATTGTTTTTCTTTTTCAAACCACCACATTTCCCCAAAAACAAAACAGCTTTAGGTCTAATAGCACTGAGCAAATCCATAACAGTTGCAGCATTAGCTGAGCCCATACCAAAATTTATGATACTCACACCATCATATGTTGCATTACTCATAGGCCGATCTTCGCCTTGGATTTTCGCTCCAGTTTGTTCGCAGAATCGATAAACATAATCTGAAAAATTGGTTAAGAGGATATATTTTCCAAAATCTTCTAATGCAGTACCTGTGTATCGGGGCAACCAATTTGAGACAATTTCTTTTTTTGTAATCATTATTTTTCTCCTTATTGAAATTGGAGAGGCATTGTAATTGATTTGTTCATTTTTATCAATCTCAATAGTTTTGAACATTCAAAGCTCGCATAAACAGTAAGGATAAATTAAGGAGATGATTGCTCATTTGAATAGCATTAAGATGAATTCATTGCCCAAAAATATGGATTTCTGTTAAAATCCAGCCTTTATTTTGCAGAGAGAAAACAATGCCTAAAGCCACTTTATTGCAACGCAGTAATAACACATGCGAGTTATGTGGATCAACAGATCAATTAGAAGTCTATGCGATACCTCCTGATTTAGACGGTGGTTTTGATAAGAGCATTATTGCTTGTGAAATTTGTCGATCGCAAATCAACAAAGAAACTGACATGGACAGCAACCATTGGCGCTGTCTAAGCGAAAGCATGTGGAATGAAAATCTTCCTGTTCAAATTATGGCCTGGAGACTTTTGTCGCGCTTAAATTCTCATAGCTGGGCGCAAGATGCTCTGGAGATGATGTACCTCGAAGATGAGGCCTTAAAGTGGGCCAAGGCCACAGGCGAAGGTGAAAACCAAGACTCCTCACTCGTGCACAAAGACAGCAATGGCGTAAAACTAGAAAGCGGTGACACTGTAGTTTTAATCAAAGACCTGCCTGTTAAAGGCACTTCCATGGTCGCCAAGCGAGGGACTGCTGTGCGAAAAATATCTTTAGTTCAAGACAATGCTGAACACATCGTTGGTAAAGTCAATGGACAAACCATTGTGATATTAACTCAATTCACTAAAAAGTCTTAAATCACTCTTTACTGCAAAGGCCGCTGAGATATTTGTTTATGGCTGAACCTTCAAAGAATTATTCAAATCCATGAACAAATATCACATCTAAATTGGTTTTCCAATGCTGCAACAAGGCGCGAAATGCCATGGCCTCTTGGGTATTTGCTGGATTTCCAGCTTGATCCAAATTATTAACTCCATGACAGCCTCCACAAGCTCTTATCTCGCCTGGTTGAAAACTTATCCAATATCTTTCTCTCACCACAGGCGTTGTATCTGCAGCCAAAGATTGCCAAGCCATCGCTCTTGAAGCAGGAACAAACAGTGCTACTGAACCATCCGGATAAACTTCTACAGCTCCATTTGGAGCATTGTTAAATGGGATATTACTGGCCAAGGCCGCCTCATCATGCAAATACTGTGCGATAACACGCTGACCAGCATCTGGATTAGCCGTTCCTCCAGAACCGCGTACTTGATCGCCTTGAAAGAATTGCATATGAGACAACTCATAAATTTGGCCTGCGCTACCAATGGTTTGATGCGCTTGATTTGCCACCTTTAGATTAAACGGTTGCTGCCGATCCAAAGCCTCTCTGGTTGTCACATCTCGCATGACAATGACCGCTAAATTTCTGGCTGTTAAATAGTTTTTAAATTCTGTCACATCAACATTTTCACTGGCAAATATTTGACTCTCAGGAGCAGGAAGAACACTACTGGTCGTTGGTGGAACTGTTCTGGCAATTACCTCAACAGCCTGCAACTCCCATAAAGGCCCCGAATATGTCACTAACACATCAGGATCATAGTAAGAGATACTGGTTGTGGCTAAACTCACTAAATTACCCTCAGGCCTGAGGTATCCTGAGGAATGCATAGTAAAAGTTTTCAAGCGATAATCGTAACGCGGATTAGGATTCGCACGAGTCCCTTGATTGCCATTTCCTCTCACTTCTGTAGTGTGTGAAGCTAAAATAGCCCCCGAACTCAAGACCACAGGATCGCGAGAAAAACCAATATTATCAGCAGAAGGTGTGGCATTATCATCCAATGGATTTCTGGTTTCTGGATGTGTTAAATAATCAACCGTCACCAAATCTGGTCGATCGCCTACTGCCAACTTAAAAGCCAGCAATTGACCGCCACTGTGGGTGGCAAATTCTGGAGCATCCACTGCAACAAATCGCCCTTGTTGCAACGGATCTTCGTGCAATTGAAAGAGGTTTCTAGCCACCGATTGATTCGGTCTATTGGCCGCAGGTATAAATTCAACTATTTGATTGTCATCGTTAATACTGCGATTAAAATAATCATGAAACTCATGGCGTCCCACATGATTGAGGGTTTCTTCTTCGGTACCATCTTGGTTCAATTGCCAAGGAAAAAAATGATTAATGCTATGGCCTTCCAAATTTGTTCCTGCAAGCAAATCGGTTTCTTCGGCTCGGGGTTCAGGAAAAACCTCCAGTACAGAGTTAAGCGTAGGTGTGCTCGCATCACTGGGTTCAGAAACATAATTAAAAGCATCAATAACATTAAAAGGAGAGGCTTGTTGATCGCGCTGCAGATGGTCCCAGCGAGTAAAAATCAAACGTCCACTGCTATCAATAAACGGAGAAAAAGAACCCGAAGGCGAATGCTGTAACAAATGGTATTCCCCAGTTTGTGGATTAAGCTTCCACAACCCAGTATTTGTTGCTGTTGATTCGTATTCGTCTTTTTGAGGATAATTGAATCTGTTTTTTGAACGAGGCAAATCTGAGGTAAAGATAATTTGATCATCCGAAGCATACAAAGGCGTAATATTGTTGTAATCCACTGGTTGATTGGCAATTTTAGTAATGGCAATGGTTTGCCCTTGCGCAAAACCAGTGATTTCATACATTTGCCAATAATAACTTTTCTGCTCAAACAACTGAGGTGCCCCTATCACCATACTGAACAAGGCTTTTGTTCCACTCCAATGCACAGTCGGATCACGCACAGCAATTGAGTTGTCACCTTGAAAACCCGTGTTTCCATAGCCTGCTTCTCGTGTTAAATTTCGGACAGTTCCATCACTGTAACGTATATAAAGGTCTCCCCCACGCCCAACCTTGCCAATTGTGCCCTGATGATTAGCAAATGTAGAACCAATTGTGGCAAAGTCAGCACTGATCGGAAATTGCGTAACAAACATAATAGGATTGCTCAATGTACCGGCTACTGCTAGAGAAGCAGTCTTTAATAGAACAACTAGCCCAAACAAAATATTTCTAAAACTCATGCAAATTCTCCTTTAACCAAATCCCGATATAGAAACGCAATTTAGGGGGTAAGTAATTGAAGTATTCAGCACCTTTCTTTTAAATACCCAAATCCCGATACAGAATCGCAATTTAGAGTACAAGCCATTAATGTGCATAAGGAATTGACAAAAACTACATACACCTAGGAGCTTGTCCGAGAATAGAAAATCTATTACAGAAAAGCTGGATTTGTGCTATTTTCCGCTTTTTCTCGTCAAATAGAGCGACTATTCTCCTCAAAAAAGCGAAAAATAGCCCTAAACCAGCTTTCCTTCGCTACGATTCCTATTCTCGGAGAAGCTCCTAGGTCGAATATTTTTAACAAATAGATTCTAATCTTGTATAAAATAATCGACCCTATTGGTGATGAAGCTCTTGAGGATTTCTTAGGCGCATTAAAGGCTTGTACTCTCATTGTGATTTTTTATATCGGGATTTGGGCCATAGCAAACTTAAAGCAACTGAATAATTTCCTCCAGTTTATACAATCAGCACACAATTAATGTGAAGGATTGCTAATATTTTGCTATTTTTTTTATATTCGAGCCCTCATAACTGCACTATTTGTGCTATTTTCCGATTTTTCTCGTCAACTAGAGCGAGGTGATCAAGTTTTTTGAGGGTTTCTTTGGCGCATTAAGGGCTTTTACTCTCATTGTGATTCTCTCTATCGGGGCTTGGGTCTTCCATACATATTAGATACCTTTGCATAAATAGTGTGACGAATAATAAATGATTAAATTCACCAGCTTTTTGCCAATAATTTCGCCAATAGCTGGCTATACCTTCAATTTTTGACACAATCTGGCAAATTTTCTCTATTTTTTCTTTCGCCACATAGTTATGCAAAGGTCTCTATTAATAATTACTGAATTTCAAAGCCATTTTTAAAGATAACTGCTGATATAATTTTGGGATCAGCTGGTTGTGGGGCATTCGATGACCCTGCGGCATATATTGATTGAACGGTTAGCGAGCCATAGGCAGGTATAACATGGGTCCATTGAAAAGCCATGTCAATATCTGTTGGTCCCAAAGGTGATCCAGTGTTATTCAAGTCGTCTATTTCTAAATTAAATTCTAAGAGACGCCTCACACCATTATTAATAGTAAAATCTGAAATCTGGTAGTTTGTTTCTCCACCAGCTCTGAATTCAGCTACATTAATAGGATCTTGAGTCGAATTATTTAACACGCCAATATGATTGTTTGGGTTGAGTAAGACTGCTTCATTTTCATTTATGTCATCTATATCAAAGTCTGCATAATTAAATAAGTTAATAAGGGTATCTTCATTGCTTAAATTATTTATGGTTAAGGCATTAACAACAATTGCTCCTGTACTGGTGTTTTGTTCAATGGTTTGAATCAGTTGTGCACTGAATAAATTCCTATCATCTAAATTAAACCAGTCTATTGTCACAGAATTACCATTGTATGTTGATGTATCTGGTATGGGAAACTTTAACTCTTTCATGTCCGTTTCGGTGCGATAATACCACCTTGCATAATTAATCAAGAAATCTTGTAGATAAAATCCAGTATTACCAAAATCCAAAGGACTATAGTATTTAAATTCGGCTGTTCCATCTGTGATATTAAAGGGTATGAATGAGCACATAATCTCAAGTTCAATATCAAAACCAATAACGGCTCCTTGCTGACCACTAATAAAGTTGCATTGTTGATTATTGTTAGTGAGCTGTTGTGAAATAGTTACACTATAACTATCACCATCCATTATTGGCATGGAGAAAGAATAATTTCCATTACTGTCAATCGATAACTCATCTGTTCCATTATTTTGTATAACAATTGAATTGCCTGGAGCTAATTTATCCACGTTTACATTAATATTCCGAGGCAACCCAAAAACTCTGATGTCTTGAGGTTCTGTTGCTGTCGCATCACCGATGGCGGCAGAGGTTGATAAAACAATATACCCATTATTGGGTGGAATTGTACTATTCCATTGAAATGCAGCTGCAAAGTCACCTGGACCAAATGGAAGCCCGGAATTATCTAGATCATCAACTTGAGTATTACTAAAAATTTGACGTATAGTCGGTTGCTCTTGAACTTGATAAGCAATATTTCCTCCAGCTCTCATTTCGGCAAAATCAATGTTCTGCCCATCTCCACCAAAAACCTTAATATAGTCAGGCTCACTTTCTAAAGTCGCTTCATTGTTCAGTACATCATAAATATCAAAATCAAAATATTTAAAAACATGAATATCAATCTCTTCATTAGTTAAGTTTTCAATATAGACCTCTTGATTAAGATGTGCGCCTAAAGAATTGTCTTGAAAGATATCAATGATCATAATTAATTTAATTTTTCCTCTATTGTCCAGGTCAAACCAGGATAAAATTAATCCGTAAGAATGGTACTCTATCTTATCAGGATGAGGGAGACTTTTTTCTTGAGTATCTCCTTGTATCCGATAAAACCACCAATCAGAGTTTAAATAATCTTCACCATCTAAAGTGAAATTTGTGTATGGAAAACTATTGAGTAAATGATTGTATTTGTATGAAGAATTACCAGAATTCTTCTGAGCTGAGCAATATATCCCTATGTTTGTAATATTTGTGGTGGTTACTGTTCCTGAAGCATAGTATGCTGTACATGATTGATTAACTGGTGAATTTGCTATGCTTATTGAGTATGCAGCACCTTCGTGCATTTTTAAAGGCATGGTAAATTCACCAATTGAGTTGACAGAAAGACTGTCGCCATTGCTATTTTGTAACACCAAATTATTGCCATCTACTAACCCATAAACATGTCCTGAGATTGAATATGAAAAGGGCTTAAACCGATAATTCACATCAGGTATATTGTTGTTTGAATCAGTGTTTGGACCTCCTATACCAATGGTTGCATCTTGGTTTTCAAGCCCAATTGTTGCCGTTGGAAATATAACTGGGGAAGCATCAGTTTGGTAATGAAACTCTATGAAATTTGATGTTTCATACAGATGAATTTGCCCAGTTAATATGTTTGTATTGCCAGCTAAGTCTCCAAGTGATGAATATTCAATAATAATCTTTCTATTGGGGGCAGTTCCTTCAATTAAATAAGAAATTGATCCATAAACTGACAAATCATCCCAAAATAAAGCCGCTATGCCATCTGGTTTGTGTACATGAGGCAAAGGTTGGTTGAAATAGTCAAATTCAGTTCCTGTTAATGGTGTGAAGGCTATAAAGCCATTACTATTGACATCAATAGAGTCATGAATTTGGTTAAAATATGTAAATGAAAAAGGCAAAGAAACCGTGGTTTCAGTATTCGCAGTAGTAGCAGTTATTAATGTTACCGTATCGGGGTGACTCAATATACTGGTCATGGATTTTGGAAAGGTTTCTACATAATACTGTGCAAAGACATTATTGATTTGTAGTATTATTAACACAGTTAATATGATTTTAAATTGGTTTTTAATTGAGCTCTTCATCTTAATTCACGCTTAATAAACATTTGTATTAGCCCTAAAAGCGTAAACCAAGGGAAAATGCATCATATAAATTGAAATTAATTAATATTAGAGATCTTTTATTGAGATTTGGGTAATAACCGGTTAATTTTATTTTGAATTAGTTTTTGACCGTCAGAGTCCTTTTCATAAATAACTTCTGACATATTTGAAGCCGAGGTGAGTAATTTTGAAGAAAGTTGATTGTCATGACATTTTTTTGTCAGTTCTCCAAGCCACAACTCATTGTACATTCGGCGCCAACTTTTTTCTGAGGTTTGATAAACCTCGGGTAAGATTTGTTTGATTTTTTCTATTGCCATTTCACACGTTTTATCAGAAGGTTGCGAACCTATAAAATTAGCTATGGCTGTGATGTGGTTTTGCCGGTTGGATGATTTATGCTTGTCATATATGGGGATGATTCTGTCGATTATTTCTGAGGATTCTTTGAAGCGCCCTATTTTAGATAACAGTCGAGCCAAATTTCCTTCGCTGCTGGCTATTCGATAAGGGTTTTTTGAATGGTATTGACGTCTGAGTTCGATTGATTTTCTGTACAATGGTTCTGCCTCGTCATATCTGCCCATATCTTCATACAAATAGGCCAGATTATTTATGCCCAAAACGTAATTAATATTCTCAATACCTAAAATCTCTTTGCTGGTATTTAGCAATTCAGAGTAAATAGGTTCAACTTCCGAAAAACGCCCCAAATCGTGATACAAGGAACCCAGCTCTAACAAGGTGTTGACAAAAAACCAATGTTTGCGAGTATAGAGTTTTTCCGCATTGACTAAGACTTCTCTCAGGTCTTTTTCTGCTTCTTGCATTTTTATCAATCGCATGTAAACATGCGCGCGATTAAGCTTTCGATTTAAATACAATGGATGCATTTCGCCATTGAGTTTTTTAGCATAATTCATGGCTAAGTTGGCGTATTTAATACCATCCTCAGGATCTTTTGCGGCAATTGTCATCTCGTTATAAATTCTTCCCAATAATTCAGGGTCTTGGATATTATGTGTCTTTAAATCTAGCAATGTTTGTTTTAACAAGGGCTGTACATCTTTTGATTGATTCATTTCGTTGGCCAAAGTTGCCATTTTGGCATCGTGCCACGCCAGTGCTTTGGGATCTTTTACTTTGGCTTTGATGGCATCTGCTTGAGCCTTATACTTGATAGATAGATCTTCTAGATGTGCCATATTTGCCATCACGGCCAATTGCCCTAAGGTATTTAATTGTTCAGCAAAGTCATGGTTTTTTTGGTGGATTTTTAATACTTGTTTATAGTGTTCCAAGGCCAGTTCAGTATTGCCCATTTGGTGCCGGATACTTGCAATTTTACCCAATAAATTTGATTTTATCAGCGGTTGATTATCTAATCCAAATAACAGTTGTCTTTCTGCAATTGTGAGTACTTCGTCAAGCTTTATTTCTTCGCCCTTATTTCCAAGCGGTGATGCTGATTCTAGTACACTCACCAGAAAGTCAGTGGTTCTATTGGCGACAAGAGACTGTTCTTGTGCTGTTTTCTGTGCCAATAATGCCTTATCTCTTTCTGCTTTGAGGGCTTGTTGGTTCTTAATTAATGTTAGGGGGTATGTAATCAAAAAGGCCAATACTAAGATGGCTAGTATAGATGAAACTGGGTTGCGCATAATGAATTTTTTGGCTTGATAAGACCTGCTGTCACCCACCGCTTTTAAAGGTTTGCCAAGTAGATATTGATGCACATCATTACACATGCTTTGAACCGTAGCATAACGACGCTCAGGCTCTTTCCTCAATGCCATCATCATAAGTTTATCCAAGTCGCCTTTTAATAGATGGCTATTGAATGTTCTCATCGATTGATTTTCTTGCAATGTTAAACTGGGTAAATTGGGAGTTTTATCGGTGATTTCATGCATTAGTTCGGCCGGCGCGCTGGTCTTGTAAGCCTGAGCACGTTGACCACTGAGCATTTCGTACAACAACAATCCCAATGCATAGACATCCGTCGCAGTAGATGCCCGCGCTCCAGAAATTTGTTCGGGACTAGAATAGGCTAGCGTCATAATTGGAAGAGTTTTTATGTCTTTTTCACTCTCTTGGATGTTTTTAGCTATCCCAAAGTCAATGACCTTAACCACTCCATCACTGTTAATTAAAATATTTGATGGTTTAATGTCTCTGTGAATGACAGAATACGTATGAGCATAACTAATGGCATCACAAATTTGAATAAAACAATCGAGATACTGCCTTAAATCAAACTGCTGCTGTTTTGCGTACTCAAGAATCGGCAAGCCCTCTACCAATTCCAAAACCATATAGGGTCTGTGGTTTTCTAGTTCTCCACCGTCTAAGAGTTGTGCAATATTGGGATGATTTAAACTGGCTAACAGCTCCCTTTCGGTCTTAAATCTGGATAGTTCTGTTTCATCATGGACAGGTTTAAGAAATTTAATAGCAACCATGTGCTTGAATTTACCATCTACTCTTTTAGACTTCCAAACCTCTCCTTGACCACCTGTTCCAATGACATTTTGTAATTCATAAGCACCCACTTTCATGCCTTGTTCCAAGGGTTTTATGTCAAGACTGACAGATAATGAGTCCACCACGGCCTTGGTCAAATCCAACTCATTCAATGAATGTTGCAGCAAGTCTAATAGCTGTTTTTTTGAATCTTCAGAGATTTTTGCTTCAGCAATAATTTTCAGTTGCTCATCAGGCAATAAATCAACGCATTGATCAAACAATATTTTGATTATTTTCCCATCTGCATTGTTAGATTTAAAATTCATTAACTATTTTGACTCAAATATTGGCTAATATTCGCTTTAGCAAAACGCAAGTCTCTCTCTAGTGTGGGTATTGAAACATTTAAAAGTGCTGCTGCTTTTTTTCTGTTTATATCGGTAAAATAATACAAATCTATTGCTTGGGCTGCTCTTTCATCTATTAGTTTCAGATTTTCGATGGCATCATTGATTAGATTAAAATCAGGGTTGGAATCTTGTCCAATGCCTAAAGCATCTGTGTACATGATTCTTTGTTGCTTACCACCACGTTTCAAGGCAGATTTTTGTCGCCCATAATCAACCAATAAACGGCGCATTTGGCGCGCTAAAATAAACAGAGAGTAATCGTGTTCATTAGCCTCAGGTAACACTTCTCCTATTTTTAAAAAAGCTTCATGTACCAAGTCAGTCGGAGACAAGGTATGTCCGTTGCGTTCTCCGTTGCGTTCGCATTGCATCAATTTTGTTGCAATGGCTTTTAACTGATTGTAAATTTCTTGGTTTAACTTCTCTTGCATTTTTTTATTTTAGCATAATTTAACTATGAAGAAACATCATCAATAATATGACCTCTGTTTTTTTTTGATTTCCTATGCATATCAGTTACAGGCATCCAAAATCCCGATATAGAATCGCAATTTAGAGTGCAAGTAATTGATGTGAATAAGGAATTCACATCAATTACTTGCACTCTCATTGTGATTTTCTATATCGGGATTTGGGTCCATTATTAATGTGAGGGATTGCTAATATTTTGTTATTTTTTTATATTCGAGCCACCACAACTGTAATGTCACGCTTTTTATTAGCTATGCAGGAACTATCTTCCAATCCGCTTTTTAAATTCTTCCAGACTTTCTTTTCGTTCTGAATAGCGTTGCACCATGTAATCTTTGTTATCTCGTGTTAGCAAAGTGAATTTTATCAGCTCTTCCATCACATCAACAATGCGATCGTAATACGAAGAGGGCTTCATACGATTATCATCCTCAAATTCCAACCAAGCCTTGGCCACTGAGGATTGATTGGGAATAGTCAATAATCGCATCCACCGCCCCAATATTCTTAATTGGTTAACGGTATTGAATGATTGCGATCCACCACTGACTTGCATGACTGCCAATGTTTTGCCTTGGGTTGGACGAACACTGCCCAAAGACAATGGAATCCAATCGATTTGCGACTTCATTATACTGGTCATCGATCCATGTCGTTCTGGCGAACACCAAACCATACCCTCACACCAGGTAACTAAATCTCGCAATTCCTGCACTTTAGGATGCGTGTCTTCCACCGTATCAGGCTGAGGCAAATCTCTGGGATTAAATATTTTGATTTCAGCTCCGAACTTTTGCAAAATTCGAGCCGACTCTTCTATGCATAATCGACTGAATGAACGTTCTCGCAAGGAGCCATAAAGCAACAGTATTTTTGGGGCATGCTTGCTTTTGTTCACCGAAAACAAAGAACTTTTATCAATATTTTGAAAACTGTTTTCATCTATATTTGCAGTTTCTTTCTTCATGATTTAAACCAATGTTGTGTGCGGTTTGCAATAGCCACCAAGGATAACATAACAGGAACTTCTACCAAAACACCCACAACAGTTGCCAAAGCTGCTCCTGAGTGCAAACCAAACAATGAGATAGCTACAGCCACAGCCAATTCAAAAAAGTTTGAAGTCGCTATCATACAGGCTGGTGCAGCAATATTAAAAGGCAGTTTCAGTGATTTCGCCAATGCATAACTCACAGCAAAGATACCATAAGTCTGAATCATCAAGGGAATGGCAATCAAGACAATCGCCAATGGATTATCCAATATGGTTTGGGCTTGAAAACCAAAAAGCAGAACCACAGTCGCCAGTAATCCCAGAATAGAGAAAGGCTTAACCGCTTTTAAAAAACGCTCAATGGCACTGCTGCTGCCTTTATTATTTAATATTCTTCGTGTTAAAACTCCTGCAATTAAAGGCAAAAGAACATACAAAAGCACCGAGACTAACAAGGTATTCCAAGGCACTTGAATATCAGAAACACCCAGCAAAAATGCCGTGATTGGTGCAAAAGCAAAAATCATAATAACATCATTGACCGAGACTTGCACCAAGGTGTAGTTGGCATCGCCTTTGGTCAATTGACTCCAAACAAAAACCATTGCCGTACACGGAGCGACTCCGAGCAAAATCATGCCTGCAATATACTGGCTAGCTGTCTGTGCATCTACCAGTGAGGCAAAGAATATTTTAAAAAACAACCAACCCAAAAAGGCCATAGTAAAGGGCTTAACAAACCAGTTAATAATGATGGTTAAAATAAGACCTTTGGGATTTTGGGTCACTTTTTTCAGGGAAGTAAAATCCACTTGTACCATCATGGGATAAATCATCAGCCAAATCAACAAAGCCACAGGAAAGTTTACATGGGCGTACTCCAGTGTCGCAAAAAACTCAAAGGCTGCAGGTATCACAGTCCCCAATGCCACACCCAAAGCTATACACAAGCCTACCCAGAGGCTCAGATACCGTTCAAAAATTCCCATTAGTTTATTTCTCCAATTAATTGCAATTGTTTTTTTAATTCTTGCTTCGAAAGCCCGTTAAAATCGAGCTCATTAAGTGCTAGCATTCGTTTCTCCAACGAGTCAATCACCGTGTCAAAACAGCTTTGTTGTTTGTCGCTTGGTTGCGCTGTTGGATCTTTCAAACCCCAATGAACCTGAATAGAATCATCCAAGCTCACAGGACAAACTTCATTGGCAGCATTGTCACAAACAGTAAGAGTAACATCTGCTGTAAATTCCGCCAAATCATTCCAAGATTGGCTTCTGAGGCCTTTAATTTCATAATCTCGGCGTTGTAAATTTTCGAGTGTTAAAGGATGGACGGTTCCAGCGGGGGCAGAACCCGCACTTTTTGCTTGAATATTTGCTTTAGCTACTTTGTTGGCAATAGCCTCAGCCAATATACTTCGGCAACGGTTGTGAGTACAAATAAAGAGTATTTTCATAAGAATATCAACAGTGAGTTAGTTTAGAATTTTGCTTGAGACGCTTAATACAGTCTTGCAAGTATTCTTGGTTGTTTATACGAGTGTGATGCAACAATTCAAACACCCAATCAGGCAACTGCAAATTGAGGCGATAATAAACCCATTGATCTTGTTTGCGTGTTTGTACCAAATCACATTTTCGCAAATGAGCTAAATGACGAGATATTTTTGGTTGAGAAACCTGCAAAGCATCGGTCAAATCACAGACACACAATTCTTCATGAACCTCGATCAATAACAGGCACTGCAAACGTGTATCATCGGCTAAACATTTGAATAATTGGACTGGAGTCATACTGAACCACATTAAGTTTTGCGCATAATATATGAAATTTCATATATACGCAACTCCATATATGAATAAACCTTATAAATTTATTAAATATATATCCAAATTCGGATATAAAAAATCACAATGAGAGTACAAGCCCTTAATGCGCTTAAGAAATCCTAAAAGCTTCATCACCAAATAGATAGAAAAAATTTTCAACTATTTGACCCTTGGGCATTGTTTTTCTCGATGGTATTTACAAGTTCAATTAAAGAAGTAGAAAATGAAAATCAATAATCGATTAAAAATAATAACTATCTGTACTTTTGCATTCTTCATAAGTCAGGTAAGTGCACAAATAACCCTAAAAAAATACAGTATCAATAGCGGTGGCGGTGAAACCATGAAAGCTGGAGTTTATGAAATGAATGCCAGTATAGGGCAAGTCGAGGCTCAAGCAGAGATAAGTAATTGCAACTACAAATTAAAAAGCGGCTTTTGGAATGGCATCAATACTAACAATGAAAATAATGATGTGATTTTCAAAGACAGTTTTGAATGTTAATAAATTAAATATAAAAGGTAAAGAACAATGAATACAATCAATAAAATTTTAACAATTATCCTATTACTCTTAGCTGGATTTTACAATCAGAAAGTTCATGCCGCCCCCGTTGGTAGTGGTTTTAGTTACCAAGGTGAATTAATGGACAATGGCGCACCTGCAAATGACAGCTATGACATGATGTTTATAGCCTATGATCAAAAAGAAGGTGGCCAATCAGCACCTGTTGTGCCAACAGTAAATGGCGTGATTGTTAGCGATGGATTATTTAATATATTAAGCATCGATTTTGGTGATTTTACGTTTACAGGCAATGAGGTGTGGATGGAAATTAGTGTTAAGAAATCTTCAGATGCAGGTGGTTTTGAAACACTGGTTCCAAGACAAAGAATCAGTGCCGTGCCTTATGCAGTTCAGGCGGATTTTGCTACCGATGCCACTAACGCTACCAATGCCACCAATGCAGATTCTGCTCTTGAAGCTGATACACTAGCAGCTGGATCGGCAAATTTAGGTGACATGTTAAGGTTTGATGGAGCCGATTGGATTCCTGTGCCTTTAAGCAGCATTGATCAGTCTCCTTGGATAGATAATGGTGCAGACATTGGCTTTAGTGCTGGTAATGTCGGTGCAGGTACCACAACTCCTGCTAGGAAATTGCATGTTTTCTCTTCAACAGGATTAGAATTGGCTCGTTTTGAAGGTGGTAACAGGATGTTTAATTCGTATTATGAGAATGGTGCTCTAAAAGGTTATGTCGGGTCTTATCAAGATGGAACAAATGCAGGCACAACTGGTGCTGACTTTGAAATTGGCACAACGGCCAATAACACTTTAGGTAAAATGCACTTGACTACTCAATCACTGCCACGTTTATCAGTTACTGGTGATGGTAAAATTGGTATCAATAGAACTTCACCAACAGCAAGATTACAGGTAGATTCTGAGTCTAACGAAAACCCACTTCGCGTACAAGTCAACGGAACAACCAAATTGTGGGTTAAATCTGATGGCAGTACAACAGCACTTGGTGAATTAATTAGCAGTGCTGACTTGACGGTCAAGGGCGATGCCAAGCAAGATGCAACAAATAATGGAATGGTTAAATTTATGGCAAATATAGAATGTGCAGGACCCGATACCGTGATTAATAGATTTTTTAATGCAACAACTACAATTGGCGATGTAACCACAAATGGGATAGGTTCAACAGGTGGGTGTGTTATTACCTTTCCTCTTGACCTGTCTGGTAGATATATTATGGTCGGTTCAGACAATGGCTTTATTAATGCAGGATGCTCTATCAGCGATGAAGATTTGTTTTGTAGTGTTAGAAATGTTGTTACTGGTGTATTGCTAGACTCTGAAATTACCATCTTGGTTTATTAAAAATACAATCAACCAGAAAGTGGAAAAGGCTCGATTGCGGGTCTTTTTTTATTCCTGCATTTGAGTTTTCATAAAGGCTTTGGCAAAACGTAACTTGCGCTTAACTGTACTTTCTGACATTTCAAAAATATTAGCAACCTCTTTTATTTCAACTCCACCATAAAAACGCATGACCATAATCTGACCCATTTTAGGATCTTGTTTTTCTAACTTCTGAATGCTATTTTCAATGTCTAACAACCTTGTACAATCAACACTTTCTGTTTGCTCTATAGAATCCACTTTCGACAATGTCACATATTCACAACCCGCACCATGCACAACGGCTTGTTTTTTACGCGCGTGATCAATCACCAAGTTTCGCATGATATTGGTCATTAAAGAAAAAAAATGGCCGCGAGATTTAAAATGGCCTGATTTGTGGTTATAAATCTTAATTACCGCGTCATTAACCACATCACAAGTATTGAGCGTATTTGAAGACGATGATTTTTTTAAGGAATATTTTGCAAGTTTAACCAGTTCCATATAAATTTCTGAATTGATGAATGAATCATAGGGTTGATTCAATACTTTGGTTAAATTTTCTTGTTTCATCCGTCTATAATGGCAATCAAACTCAATTAAGTCAATATATCATGCTAGAATCAACAACTTCATATTACTTTTAATACGCAATTGACAGAACCAGATAACAATTTTGCCTTAATTGAAAAATACTTTGATCAATTCATCGACTGTGATGAAAAAACGCAAAACTCCAAGATTGGCAAATTGGTACAGCAAGGCATATTAAATAATCAGCAAGCACAAGCATTAAAGTCCTTCCTAAAAGCCGATAAAAACACCCAGATTGAAACAAGTATTCAATCTGTTTCTGATCATTTGATTGATGAAATTAATTCAATTGAATTAACACATGAACAAAAACAAATTGGTCCTTATCTAATCGAAAAATCCATTGGCGAAGGCGGCATGGGGCAAGTGTATTTGGCTCACAGAAATGACGGGCAATTTGAGCAACATGTGGCCATAAAACTACCCCATTTTAACATTGATAAAAATACCTTAAAACGCTTTGAAAATGAAAGACAAATCCTAGCACAACTGACTCATCCTAATATTGCTCATTTACTTGATGGTGGAACTACTAATAGCAATCAGCCGTACTTGGTAATGGAATACGTGCAAGGAAAAAATATTGACAAATACTGCATTGATAAGCTTCCAACGCTCAAACAACGCATCAATCTCATTATTCAGATTTGCGATGCTGTGGCTTTCGCTCACCAAAAACTGGTTTTGCACAGAGATTTAAAACCACAAAACATACTGGTTACAACAGCTGGTCAAGTCAAACTATTGGATTTCGGCATTGCTAAATTATTTAACGAAGAAGATGCAACCTTGGCAAACAAAACAGCCACCCAAATAATGACCAGAAACTATGCCAGTCCCGAACAAATTCAAGGAAAAATGGTCAGCACTCACAGCGATTTGTTTTCTTTGGCAGTCATTGCTTATGAACTGCTAACAGGGTTTCATCCTTACAAAAATCACAATTCACACGAGCGTGAAAAGGACTTGATCTCTGGGAAAATTATTCGCATCACACATTTGACTGAGGAATCACCTGTTTTCCCTGAACTCAGCCAATTGTCCACATCAAAATTGGTGGGTGATCTTGAAAATATCTTAAACAAAGCACTGGCAACAGAACCAGAAAAAAGATACGCAAATGTCCAAGCATTCGCGGATGATTTGAATAATTTTATTCACAATAAACCCGTAACAGCGAGAAAGCCCAGTTTTATTTATACTTTTTCCAAGTTGCTTCAACGCAATAAAATTGCATCATTGGCGATAATTTTGACCCTTGCTACCTTGGTTTTTTCTACAGTGTATTCAATAAATAAGGCCAACATCGCCTATAAAGAAGCGACTAAGTCTAAAAAAATTGCCTCCATAATGCAGGACATGTTTAAAAAAGCAAGACCAGCAAAAGGTGCTTCAGAAGTGATGGCATATGATTTATTGGATCATGCGGTGAAACAAATTAAAGTTGAAATGAAGGCTGAGCCAGAAATTAAATATTATTTACTGACAGTCATTTTTAGAAGTTATGCTTTTTTAGGTAAGATGAATAACTTAAAAATTGCGATGGATGGTGTCTATAGCAATTGTGTTCATGATTTATCAAAAACAGATGACCTTTGTCAAAATATTTTAATTTACAAAGCCTATCTCCAACACAGATTAGGTCGAGATGATTTAGCAGTAAAATATTATCAACAAGCCGAAGACATTGCTAAAAATGAAAAGCCAATGAATAAAAAAATGGTGATTAAAATCATCAATAATGCATTTGGTCCGCTCTACAATACTGGCCAACAAACTCTCATTATGGAAAAGCTTGAATTGGCGATAAAGCTTTATAAGCAATCTCCCAATCCAAAGAAAAGTGCCATGATTACTTTTCACAATGATTTGGCAATGGTAGCCCTGTCATTAGGTGAATACCAAAAGGCAAAAACTAATATCGATGAAATATTTTCTATTATTTCTAAAAACAATTTATCTGATAGTGAAGCCATGGCAAGCAATTTAAACCTGTATGCGACTTATTTGAACCATGTTCATCAACCCGTTTCATCATTGGTACATTTTCAAAGAGCAATTGCTATATTGAATAAAGTTTATCAATCAGAGACACAACTCTTGGGAGTTTATCAGTTAAATTATGCTCAAGCTTTGTTCAGAGCAGGAAAAATTGAAACGGCCATAGTTTCTTATAAAAAAGCCATTCAATTTTATAATAATTATGGCAATGGACTTTCCAGTGGCAAACTCAATGCCCAAATAAAATTGGCCAGAACCTATGTTTTAAATGGCAAACTCGACCTTGCCAATGAACTAATGGATGAAATCAATAACATCGGTTTGGAAAACCTGTCTGCCAATAAACCAGAACAGTGCGATTTAACTTTATTGCAAGCCAGTATTGCACTGCACAGCAAGTCAATTTCATCCTCAGAAAAATGGATAAATCAGTACAAAGTATGTGTTGATTTTGAAGCCAAAGAGGGCACTGCAAAACAACTCTATTGGGACTTACTCAATGCACATTTGGCTGTGATTAATCAGCAAAAAGAGAAGTCAAAGGCTTATTTAAAGAAAGCCCAAGGGATATTTGAAAAATACCCAGAGGATTATTTGGGTTTGAAGTATATGTATCATTTTGTTTCGAAGCAAATTGGCAGTTAAGCTTCATTGATGATGAAGCTTTTTGAGGATTTCTTAGGCGCATTAAGAGCTTGTACTCTCATTGTGATTTTCTATATCGGGATTTGGGTACTACCCAAACCTCGATATAAAAATGCAAAAACATGCGTATTTTCACTACCGAGATTGGGTGTTTGGTTAAAATTATTGTAATTATTAATTGATAGGTTCAAATCCATTTCTAAAAATAATATCCGGATTGACAAAATAAGCCGTGGTATCTATATCCGAATTTATGGTTAAACTACAGCTGGCTGTTTGACCTTGGCAATCACCTGTCCAATGAGAGAAAGCACTGTTGGCATTATCAGCGCTGGCATTGAGTAGCAATACTGTTCCCTCAGAATAATTGGCTACACAGTTAGTGCCATTGTTTCCACAAAAGATACCTGGAATGGATGACTCTACATGCCCGATCCCAGTTTCCTGAACAACACTGACTGTCACGGTGTATTCTTTGACAAAAGTCACTTGGATGTTTTCATTGCTGTTTAAAGTCAAGAAACACGTATTGCTTTGTCCAGCACAACTGCCACTCCAACTTTCCAATACATATCCAGCAGCTGGTGTGGCTTGAAGTTGTAATGCTGTACCTAACTCATATTCTTCCGTGCAATCATTGCCACAATTTATGCCAGTCACATCTGAAACTATTGTTCCCATGCCTGTTACTGAGATATCAAGTGTGGCAAATAACTGGCGTTCAAAAGCACCCATGTCGCTCTCCGAACTTGAGGCTATACCATCTGAGTCTATGGGTCTATTTTTGCCATCTAAGTCAATAATTGAAGTGGTTAAACAAGCATCAACAGCAGGAGAATTGGCACCCAAATGATAAGGACCTTGTAATTCTGTTTTAAATAGTGGATCACCACTTCCTCCTGTTAATTCTGCATTGGGTGAAATATTACAGCTACCAGCAATACCATTAGGAATAGACACAGGAGAGTCCCAAATAATAGAATTACTGACATTTGTGTTTACAGCCAATGTGTTTAAAGTTAGTCCTGAATTGTTATGAGTGGTGTGTTGTAAAATAACTGTTGAATCTCCTCCATCAATGCCCACATTGCCATTGTCAGCAAATAAGACATTAGTGGCATTAAAAATTGCATCGGTGCCATCTAAATTTATGGCATTACTTTGGGCTTGTGGGTGATTATTAATCACCGTGCCTTTCGTGTTAAATTGAGCAAGATCAGTCATTTCAATGGCATGACCAATATTTGAAGTTGCTGAATTGTTGGAAATTCGTGAACAATAATCAGATGCGGTTTGTGCTTGTCGGCAAGCAATACTGCTATTCATTGAGACGGTAGCCGTGCCTCGAATAAGCATGCCTGCACCAGAACCTGCTTGGTTGTTGTCTATTTTACTATTCAATAAGGATGCCGAAGAACTGCTTTGAAGGTATATTCCACCACCACTATTGGTGACTGAATTATTGGTAATTTTAGCCTTGTCTAATTGCATGGTTGCATTGCCTCTTAAGGAAATGCCTCCACCAAACTGAGCGGTGTTATTAGTTACATTCAATGATCCAAAAGCAGTAGAAGTTTGAATCATATTGACATCAGTAAACAAAGATAATCCACCTCCCACTCCATCATTTGGGATAGTGTTATTTGCAACAGTGATAGGCCCATTAAACTGATAAGTGCCAGTTTCAAATACCAGCCCTGCTCCATAAGCGTTAAAAATTCCGTTGTAAGGGAGCAATTGGTTGTTGGATATTTCCAATCCCTGTTCTCCTCCATTAAATTGTGCGTTCGAATCACTAAGTGCAATGCCTCCTCCTAATCCAGCTGTGTTATTGTTGAGCATGCCCTCAGTTATAGAAATACCAGATTCTTTAACATAGATACCACCTCCAATAGATATTTCTCCATCCAATGCTGTATATTCAGCAAAATTTTGAGTAATGGAAGTTTGATTTAGTGTAGCTGTTGCTCCTTCTAACAAGGCTATTCCTGCTCCTTTAGAAGCTCTGTTTCCTGTAATAATAGCCCCTGTAATGGTTGCTTCAACATTGGCTCCAGATAAACTGACTCCTCCTCCATAGTTTCTAAGAGTAATGGGACTCCAATCATTGTTACTGACGTTAAAACCTGCCCCCATATTTAGAGTTGATAAACCAGGGCTTGGATTGACAAGGTAAATACCAGAACCAAGAACATCACTGCTAGCCGTTATCCAATTGTCATTCACTGAACCCGAATCAAAATTTAATGTGATGTCCTCACCATTGGCATATACACCAGCTCCAGAATCAGTTGAATGGTTGTGCTGGATTTTTGCTTGATCTTGCACTGTTAATGACGCGGATAATCCATCAGAAGTGACGATGTAAATACCTGCTCCAGTTTCAACGAAATTGGCACCCGAATCAAATGCGGTTCCAATACTTGATTGATTTTTCATTATTACTGATGAATTTCTGACATAAATTCCACCTCCAGATGATGTGCCAACATTTGATCTAATGTAACTTTGGTCATTCATATATACACTTGAATTCGCAATAGCCATAATTCCAGATCCAATATAATTAGACATGTTTCCAAAGTCTTCAATGCCGACATGAGCAGTATCCCACATATTTAAAGTTGAAGATATAATGCTTATGCCGCCCCCTTGATCAGATACACCAGATATGATCGCTGTATCCCCCATTAAGTTTAAGATTGAAGAATCGACAATCGAAACATTCCCGCCATTTCCCCCTAAGGAGGAATTGCCATTTGAAATAATGACATCATCCAAAGTTAAACTAGATTGTTCATTTACTCTTATGATTCCACCTCCATTTGAACTAGCATTGGTTAATGTCATATTAGTAAAGCTCACTTCAGCTGCATTGAGTAGTGAAACTATGCCACCATTATTTGTCAGAATCCCATCACCATTAACAGTCACATCAGAAGAAACAAGTGTTGGGTCAACATTGCTACAATCATTTAAAGCAGAGATAAAATCAAGGTTTTTATTAATTTCACCAATGCGTTCATGATAAGCCCCTGGCACAATATAAATAGTGTCATTGGCACTGGCTGCCGCAACAGCAGCAGAAATACTACTGTACTGACAAGCCGCGCCATTAATACCAATGCGCTTGCCATTTTCATCAGATCCAGCATCATAAGCATTGCCTTGTGGGCGTCCTTCACCATTAATGTCAGTCAAGGTTACCAGATTGGAACGGTCAATCGCTGGGGATGTGGGCAAAATATGAAAATCACCGTTATTAGCATCAACAAATGTCGGATCTTGCTGCACTGTATTGGTCATTCCTGCTGGATTGTATTGAATAACAGAGTTGCTAACTGAACCACCATTGGCGCCCGCTGCAAATAAGTCCGTAGAAGTATTGCCCCAAATAACTACCGCTTCGCTGTTAACAAGACTATCATTTTTGCTGTCAAAAAGACCACCAGTAATTTGATTGTTTGCCACAGTTACATAACTTAAATTTACTGCTGAAGCCACTCCCAAAGGAGATTCTACACTGATTAAGGGTTCATTGCCTTGGTGATTAATAATGTTTGAATTTTGCAGTACAACATTAACCTGAGTTAAAGAATTAACTCCAACAACCTTACAGTTATTTGACATCACGGCATGCGATACATCAATACCAGCACCATCGGTTAGATAAAAGCCTTCCTCGCTGTTTCGTGAAATTTCTAAACACGGTGAGCTGTTACAATACGAAGTAGCATTGATGAAACTAGTGGACAAGCCAACACCAACATTTGGTGAATTATCGGTGATTTTTAAATCAAATAAATCCATCAGGCTGTTTTGACGCGCATAAATCCCACTGGCTTCACCCACACCAACAGCTCCTGAGGTATTAAAGCTCACCCGAGATTGTGGGTGAGTAAATTGCAATGTAGAAGCGGCCAAATACAATCCTCCACCCGAATTGGCATGGTTATAACTAACCTCTACTGGCGCATTATCGCCGACATCATCGCCTAGATTTAATGAACAAGTTTCGGCGTAAATTCCTCCACCCAAGCCTAAGCTATTGACAGTATTGCCTTGTGCCACACCATTAAATCGACCAATTAAAGTATCCGATGCCTTTATAGTTGATGAATCACAATAAATACCACCACCTGATTGAACCGCATTGTTGGCATAAATTTCACTTGAATCATTAATATTTAAAGTCACATCAGACTCTATGGCAATACCACCACCAAAACTGGATTGGTTGTCATGAATGTGGCTGTTACCTATGTTTAGCGTTCCATCACCTGTTGCATAAATGCCAGAAGTAAAATTACTGCCATCGTTTGTTGCACCCGTTATTTCTAATCCACTTAATGTTACAGTATTGCCACCACTAACATCAACGCTGATTACAGGGCCTGTTTGCCCTAAATCTAAAACTGTTCGATTGGCTGTAAAAACCTGACAATTGCTGTCCAGTCCGCCGGTGATACTGAGATTTTTATTGATAGTTAATTTTGCATTGATGCCAGTGAAAGTTTCAGCGGCTACAAAAATACTGCCGCCATCGGCTGCGAAATTAACAGCGATGAGTAAATTAGGGAAATCACAATCATTGCCACTGCCAACCGTTGCGGCAATACCTTGTTGCCTATTCATGTCTGTATTCTTGTTATTTTTATTAAATTCAGGTCGATGTTTTAGCAATGGCATTCCAGTTTTTCGGTGCCATAGAATATCTGTATAGGCCATGAATTCTTGTGTGCTTAATGATTTCTTTATTTCAAACAGCTGTAAACTGTGTCCTTTCTCTAGATTTTCTGTCAACAGTTTTACTTTTTCTTGAGCAGAAATAAGTGCAGGATTGCTAAATTTTTTATTTAAAGCTTTTATATGATTACTCCCTGGTATTTGACCTTGTTTGTCTTTTTCCCAGGACTTGACAAATTCAGGACGAATAAATCTCTCTTGCACGCCATCATCGTGCATTTTTTGAGCTGTGCTTTGATCAACTCCAAATTCCATTGCTTTTTGTACTGCATCCGCTAGAGGTGTCGTCCATAAGTAGGTTTTTGCATGGATCGAACTTAATAAAACCAATAGAGATATACCTATGCCCAATATAAACTTATTTTTCATTTTTCTGTACCTTAATATTTACTAATATTGGTACCATCGAGAAAAGATACTCCTAAGGGTCAAATAGTTTCATATTAATGGTTGGTGGTGCCTACTTCTATGTTGTTGATAAAAGAACTTTCAAACATTGCATACGCTTTTGTTTTACTTTTGCCATCAATGCTTTCATCGCTATAAGTGAACCACTGGATGAATCGGTTTGCTTTCTTGCTCGGAAACTCTTTGCCCAATGCAATTATTCCATTATAATCCAGCACATCTGCTAAACGTTTTTTACCATCTGGTGCAAGAATTTTCAACTGGGTAGTGTCACTAACCACTTGACTGTTTTCTTTCTTGAGTTTAGCTTTCAGGTACTTCCAGTAGTTTCGATTTTTTGTGTAAGCGCCTTGATCTGTAAGTACAGCAATAATATCCAATACAGAAAACCACCATTTGGCATTTTCTTCATCCCAAATAGCACGAACCTCTCTGTCGTTAAAAAAACGTATGGATATTTTTTTGTTACTCATGTATTAATTCTAACAGTATGGTGGTTTTGTGGCAATGGGTTAAAGATTTTTTACCATGAAGGACTTGAAGGTAATGAAGATTGGTGATGAAACTTTTTGAGGAGTATTATACATTAAAGGCTTGTACTCTTATTGTCCCAGAATAGAAAATCTACTGCGAAAAAGATGAATTTGGACAGTTTTTCACCTGTTTCTCGTTAAATAGCCGTGCTTTTCGCCTCAAAAATCTTTCAGGAAAAGATTTTCACGCAAGCCCACATGGATGTGGGTAAGTATCATGGATGATACGCATAAATCATGCAAAAACCTGTCTCAAATCATCATTCAAATCCATTATAAAATATTACTCCACTACTCCCTGATAGTTCTACAATCACATCTGGGGCTTGCGAGGCTTCGCTAATCCTCATTCCCGCCTGAAAGAGTCCCTCTTGGGTAGGACTGAATTCTATTTTGAATTGGCATTGTTCATTTATTGACAGTGTTATGCCTGTACATAGGTCATCGGGATTGATTAATTTAAACGCATCAATATCTGGACCAATCAAGGTAACGGCATTAATAGTAATGTTTTGATTACTGGTATTTGTTATGGTTATGGTAATTGGCAAGGAAATGTTGCCTACTGGTATGTCACCGTAATTTATTGCAGTTTGTGATGCCTGAATTTGTGGTGGCAGATATTCTATCGCACCGATATCACAGCTTGCAATGCCATTTCCGTTACCATCTTGTGGGCGCAATAAACCTCTTGCATCTGTTGCTGGGCATACCGATCCAGACACGGCATCAATAGCTGGGCTATCGGCACGTGGTTCTAAATAAGGCACGGAATTACCTGAAAAATTGAGTTGGGATAACTTGGTGTTGTTATCAGTAATTAGGATATCATTACCTAATGTTGCTATATTGCACCCAGCAAGATTGCCAAGCATATTATTACCATTAGAATTTAATGTAGCGGTGCCTTCAACCACACAGTTAATTGGTACATCCAGAATCCCTGGAGGTAGATAGTTGCCAGCCAGTATCGAACCCGTCATCGACACAACGGCACTATTGGCTACAGTTAAAGCACCTCCGCTAAAACCGCTAGCTCCTCCAGTATCACCTAAGTTTCCAGTGATTGTTACATGATTCAGCGTATAATTTCCACCACCTAGATATAATCCGCCTCCTTGATTACCTGTGATGGTCACATTTTCAAAGACGCCTGTGCTAGCTGCATGAGCCCAGATCCCTCCACCACTAACCGCGCGGTTACCGTCAATAAGTGTGTCGCGAATATCGATCAGATTATTGGCAAGAATCGCTCCGCCAACGAAGCCTTCGGTAACGCTGCCTGTGATTCGGGATCGACGCATGACAAGATCTCCTGGCCAAGTTTGGATTCCACCGCGGGCAATGGTTAAATCTTCAATACGCAGAGTTACACTCTCAGATGTCGTGCTGAATACTGTACCACCATCGTTGCCGTCGATGATGGTCTTGGCAGAACCGTTACCTAACAGCACAAGGTCGTCTATCACCGTGAGATAGGTTGCTTCTTCTTGCGTGAACACACCACTGCCCAGCGCAATAACCTGCTGGCCTGCCAGAGCATTGGCCTCATTTACGGCTGCACGCAGTGTGCAAACGCCATCTTCAGACTCGCAAACTCCATCACCAGGATTTACATCTGCTTTATATAGAAACCCGTCATCTACTGCATCGACATAAAAGTCAGCTGGTGGTACGACATGAAAGATATGTGATGCCTCGTTGCTTGGATTGACATCAACCTGATCTACTGTTGCTTGTGCTGTAAATACCAATACGCTACCTAGACTAGCACTCACATCAACCTGAGCAGTGATGTCAACACCACTGGAAAAACCAGGATTTAACGTGCCTATGTTGCAGGTTACTTGCAATCCAGAAAGACTGCAGCCAGTTTCGCTGACCGAAATTGAACCTGGTATAAGCCCGTCTGGTAAATTAACATTCATCACAACACCTGTGGCAATCGTTGCAGGACCTGCTGTCGGAGGATTGTTCAATGCAGAGAATTGCACATTGATAAGCTGATTGGGCAAAGCCCTTTCACTTGTTGCCTGTGAGGACATTTCAATGTCCAATCCGTCAATTGCTTCGACTTCAAAGTTATTACAGCCAAGCAAAGATTCAGGCGTTACGGTTTCGCTGCCATCATCTCCAACCACTCGATCTGCAAGGCACAATTCAACGGTAAAAATTCCAGGTGCTGAATAGATATGCTGGCCTATAATTATGCCTACACCATTGCCAGATTGCCCCACTTCAGGACCGCCGCCGTTGGTATCAGTCTCATTTTCAATGGTTCCATCACCCCAATTTACGACCAATCGATGCTGTTCGTCTGGATCTGGATCGTTGAATTCAGCATTTAATCGATATTCAAATCCAACGCCAACGGTGATATCCTCTGGAGGCATAACCATCGGTGGGTCATTGACTTCTGTCACGGTCAAAGTCACTTTTTCAGGATCTGAAACAAACAATCCGTCTCCTACGGTAAATGAAAATGATTCGGCCTTTTCTAAAGTACTGTAATAATTAGGATTAGGCGTATAGGTAGCTTGATTGCCAGAAATTTGTACCGAACCATATTTAGGATTTTCAGCTACAGAGAAACTCAAGCTGTCTAGTGTGTCTAAATCCGATCCGTCCAAGGTAATAGCTGTCGGTGTGTCTTCATCGAGTACGATTGCTATCCCAGGAGTGGCTACAGGCGGACGGAAATTGCGCATCACTTCTACCTCGACATCGGCAGTGGCGCTTCTGACAGGTTGACCCGATTCAATATCTCTAACTCCATCACTGACGCTGAAGGCAAATTGATCGATGCAATTTGTACTATCTTGGCAAGCGAAATCATTGTTAGATTGATACTCAAGCTCCGCCCAATCAGCACCTTGATCAGTAAAAGGTGTTAACAAGGAGATGTGGAGTAAGTCCGTGTCAGGATCAAAGATGTAGAAGCGATCTGCATTGGCGGATACATCCTGCGGTGTGCCAAAATCACCCAACACGAAACAGCTCCCATCACATGTGCTTTCGGCTTCTCCAGCGAAGAATCCATCGGTAGTAAATCGTTGAATACGCGAATTGCCAACATCAGCTACATACAATGTGCCACGTGGATCGACATCGATGCCTTCTGCTCCACGAAATTGTCCAGGCCGGCAACCAAAATTACCATTATTTGTAAAGTTATAGTTACAGAAGTCACGTTCTTCTTGAGAAATGACTGGGTCAACACCACAGATGGCATCGGTACAAGAATATCCAACGCTGCGTTTATTAAAGGTATCGCAAACAGCTTCATCTCCTGGTGCTAAATCCGTATCGCATCGCCCCATCCAGCCGATGAACGAACCAATTTGTACGATACCATTTTCATCAATCCATGAAGGCGAATATTTATACACTCGATTGTTGCGTGATGCATATAAATTACCCTCACCATCCAGTGCCAACGCACCAGCTTCCACATCGGTATTGGCATCATTGGTTACATCATCACTCACGATAGCAACTACCAACGGAGGATTACCAAGTGTGCTAGATTCCTCTATAGCGTAAATGCGTCCTTTTTCTTGCATTACATAAATCAAATTATTAGCATCAACTATGGCACTGATAGCACGTGGAATTTCGCAGGTGTTGTGTGGATTGTTGACAGTACAATTATTAACCGATCCATCTGACGCTCGTTCTTTAAGATTTTGTAAGATAAAGCTACCGCTTTCATTTAGATTTCTATCATAGATCGTTACTTTGGATTGTCCTGTTCCACCAGGATTACTAACTGTTGTAGCAATGATTCGGTTGTTGGACTCATCGACAATAAGGTCAGTGAAGCCATCATCATTGGTGGGCTTGGAGACTTCAAATTCACCAGATGCAGCAAAGCGAACAATTCGCTGCTCTAAAGTGTAAACATTTGGATCACCCGCAAGGCAATTGACAAGGCCTCTGTCAACCATATAACTCCTACCGTTGTCATCCACCGCAAACTTCACAGCAGCTAAGGGAAACAGTAGGTCAAAATCGCGATCATTACCGCTGCCGTTCTGACAAGTGTCTCGAATGGTTTGATCATCCGTTTCTCCTGGTGCTGCTTGCAAACGAAAATCTTCTACGAAATACGGGTACAAGGGAGCTACAAAGAAACCGTTTTCTGGATATTGCTCGACATAAAATCGCAGAGGATCATTGTCTGCATCATTGCCTTGAAGGCGAATAGTTTTGGGTTCGAAGGTCACAGCCTCTTGCCGATTCATACCCTCTTGTGCGATCGGTAATGGTGCATTATTGCTGTTTTTGATATTAACGATTTGCACTGCACTTGAGCTATTTCCAGAGGCATCTGTGGCCGTCCATGTAACTTCGTGCAAGCCAGTGGTCAGTGGTAATGTTGCATCATTGCTAATGATAGGGTTCAAGTCAACAAAATCGAAAACTAGCGGTTGACCCAGATCGTTTACCTGAGTTGTCCCTACTTCAACGATGTCCAGCGGTGGAACTATAGCGGGTGGACGGATATCTACCACTTCCACAGTCATCGTAGCAATGGTCTCGTTTCGCTCACCAACTAGGTTTGGACCAAGGTCCTTTGCCGTCCAAGTGATTTCGAAAGTCTGGTCTGTAGATGAAGTAGTGACTGGCCAAAATAGACGCAAATTCTCCTCAGGATAGCTGGCGCTGAAAGTCGTATTCCGTCCACAAGCATCTGTGACTTGGAACATCTGCTCCAAGATACGTATATAATTGTTTGCCGAAACACCACCTGGCTCGTCTGCTTCAATCTGAACGTAAATATTACCATCGATTAACTCAGTCTGAATTCGCTCCGTATCAAAGGGCTGAGGATCGATTTCGGGAGGAACTTCGTCATAGACCCTAATCAACTGAAACGCATCTCGTGCATTGTTAATCCTCCAGCCTGAAAAGAACTCGGTATCATTTTGGATTAAAATAGCCTCGCGGATAACATTAATAAGCAGCCCCTTCCACGGCTGAGCTTTTGCACCCGGAGGAATACCAGGGATAAGTGGTGCGAACAAGTCCAGCGCAGAAATTCGAGCATTGACCCGCCAGCGTAACTGGCGATCACCAATTGGAAAACTCAGCACGCGTTCATCTACGTAAGGGCATTCATACATCGGTCCAGTGCCATCAAGCTGGCTGAAGCGTACCGAACCGTCTTCACGGCAGTCTTCATAAATTCTGTCAGTGGCTTCTAACGAACCTGATTCTGCCCAAAAACCAAGATCAAGACTTGGAGCAATTTCAGGTGTCGGTTGGTTATAAAGCAACACCACATCGACCTCGGTGTTATGATGGTAAACAATCGGCGAGCCCAAATCTCCCCAATTACTGTTATTATCGAAACTGATACCTAAAACGTTTTCGTATTGGGAAGACATGTGTGGCTGTTCGAAATCCACCTCACAGACCCCAGGTGGAACTCGTATGGTTCTGCTATCAGGTGGTTCTATATAAGAGAGGCACCATTTCAAGGCTAAGTTTGTTGCATAAGCCGTACCTTGTGCAAGGACTCCGGCTCCAGGGACAAGTGATGCTCCAAATGAAATATTGTGAGCGATGGCCAGTGGCGCCTGGCAGAGGGTTGCAAAGTCATTACCAGTACTACCACGATTTTCAGATTTTGTGGCAACTTCAACCCATGCCACATCGAGTGTAATTTCTGATTTACCTTCTGGTGCATGTGCAACACGCAGCTCAATACGATCAAACGGTTCATGTGATCGAAGCCCCATCACGCCATCTGAGGCTGCTACTGAACTAGCTCGCACTTTGCCATCCAGTGCAAAAAGCTGCGATCCCAATCCATGCTCACCACGATAAGCTATCATCTCGACCACTGCATCAGATTGCGCAGAATTAACATGCAACAATAAAGATCTTACTGGTTCTTTCAAAGCAAGAATTTGAGATTCAGAATTTATTATAAATTGACCCTTTCGAGTTAACAGAGTCTCTAGGGAAGCAGGTTTGAAAACGATATCACCTGCAGCAGATCGACCACTTTTAGCACTGTCTCCCATCAAATCCACAAACTTAGCCTGACTTGGCACATCAAATATCGGCTCGACAAATGGGCTAGTTCGAGCCTGCAATGAGCTGGTGAAAACCAAGAATAACAATGTCAAATAGAGTGACAATAAGCGCAACAACAGAGGGCATGAAACATGGACAGAGTTGCGATTTTTACCCATCAAATCCGAACTGTAGTAGTCAGCAAATCTGTTATTAGAATTAATTCTTGCATCCATTTCAACTTGAGTGGAGATGGAACTGTAATGTTTTTTTTTCGCCTGTTTTTCTATCATTTTATTGACCAATTAACTCCCAAATACCGATATAGAATCGCAATTTTGAGTGAGATTTCTTAGGCACATTAATAGCTTGTACTCTCATTGTGATTTTCTATATCGGGATTTGGGCAATAGTATTAAGATTATTAAAAATTAATGATGCGATCATGTCTTTAGAACCAACTCATACCGACTCATTATTTTTAGTTGCTTAATGATAGAGGCGTAAACCATCACTTTTTGGTATCATCAAATTCCAAATTATTTAGAGCCTCTTGTGTTTTAACTGTTCTGGTATCGCCCACTGGGAATGCCTTGGCGGCATGAGTCAAAACGGCTTGCCAGTGTGTTTTGGCCGTTTTTATATCGCCCAGCCCTTTTGCAGCAACACCCAAATCATAGCGTGTCCAAACCGTTACCCAGCTGTCAGTGCCATCTAATTTTTTTCGCGTCTCCCAGGTTTCATTCAGTATTTTTTGTGCCTCCTCAAACAGCCCTTTGGCGTTATACACCCGACCTAAACCTTGTTTGGCTGTCATCAAAATGTAGTCAGGCTTGTTGCTGGCTGCATGCAAAATTTGCACCGCTTCATTAAAACTTTTTTCCGCTTCATCTAGGTGTCCCACGCCCAACTGACCACGCCCAACCAAATTCAGATCATAAGCCACATAAGGATGTGAGTTACCGCGTGCCTTGCGTTCAATGGCTAAAACCTCCTTAGAAAATGGCAAAGCTTGTTTATACTCCTCTAATTGATTGTGAAGAAAGGCTTTCATCAATAGTATTCCGGCCAATTCAGGGCTATCAGAAGCGTGCACTTGACGAGCGGCTTTGATTGCGGCGTCCAAAAGTACTTTAGCCTCATCTGTGTGACCAGCTTGTGTCAAACCACCCGCCAAATTGGCTTGACCATCAATGACTTTTGGATGCAATTCACCCAAACTCAATCTGAGAATGCGCAGGGATTCACGATAATGTCCAATGGCTTTTTCAAATAATCCTTGGTGATCATAGGCCATGGCAACATAATTGTGTGCAGTACCCACACGATTATGGTCTGGCCCATGCAAAGCGGTACGAATTTCCAGTGATTGTTGGTAATAGGATAAACAAACATCAAACTGGCTATTATTACATGCCAGAACGCCGAGGTTGGTTAATGCCGTTGCCACCATTCTGTGGTTCGCACCAAACCTTTGAATTGCCGTATTTTTGGCTAAAGTCGAATGCTTTTTACTCTCTTCTCTTTCGCCCAAATTGAAATTAATATCTGCCATTAATAAATGCAAGCTGACAAGTCTTTCCACATCCTCATCTTCTGTACCATCCAGTTGCGAAAGAGCTTTTTCAATGGCTGTTTTGGCATCTGGATATTTACCCAATTTCAGGTAAGCGCGTCCAATGGTTTGGAAGAGCTGCGTTTGTAGCTGAGGTTCATCAAACAGTTCTGAATCAATCTTTTGCAATCCTTGATCCAACAATGCCTTAGGGTCAATGGCTTGACCTTGTGCAACCATGGGGTTGGCTCGATCAAATAAATTCACCATAAATTGTGAAACTCGATCAGACCGTTCAACTTGTGCCAATACACGGCTTTTTTCAATATCTAGTCGATACAAATGATAACCCAACAAAAATGAAACCACAGAAGTGAACAGACTAGCTAAGACTACCACTGCGGTATGTCGTTTGTAAAACAATCTGACAGATGGCCAAAAACCCGGAGGTTTCATCAGAATCGGTTCATGATTAATAAATCGTTTGATGTCCTCGGCCAACAAGCTGACACTTTGGTACCTGTTAGCTGAATCAGCCTGACAGCAAGCCGATAAAATAGGGTCGAGGACTGGGTCAGTTTTTTTGCTTAATTGACTGAGTGGCATTGGCTGTTCTTTTTGCAACAAATGCGCTATTTCACCAATGGACTTGCCTTTGAGTTCATGCGGTCCTTGCCCACTTAACAAATGATAAAGCAGCACACCCAAAGCATAGACATCAGTGGCCGTGGTCAACAAGCCACCGTTCAATTGTTCCGGAGAGGCGAACTGTGGCGTCATGATGCTGGTCATTGAGCCTGTATTGGCGTGACCTTGGTCTTCATCGATCCATTTTGCAATGCCAAAGTCCAGTAATTTCACTTGACCAGAATCATCAATCAATACATTCGCTGGTTTAATGTCTCTGTGCACTATCAATCGTTGGTGAGCAAACTGAACCGCAGCGCACAAATCGAGAAACAAACCCAAGCGTTGGTGATGATCCAAGTCATGTTTATTCGCAAAACTTAAGATATCTTCACCCTGAACATATTCCATTACCAGATATGGCTGGACTGTTTCGTCATCACTTTGCCACTGTCCTCCATCTAACAAAGTGGCAATATTAGGATGCTGCAAACTAGCTAAGACTTGCCGCTCTTCAACAAAGCGATTGCGAAAATCCTTCTGACCTAATCGCATCAGCTTTATCGCCACTTGACGCTCATATTCACCATCATCTCTTTGAGCCAAATACACGTCACCCATGCCACCACGACCCAAAAGATTCAGCACTCGCCAGGAGCCTATGCGTTCTGGCGGTTCTTCTTCAAACATTTGACTTGCTGAATCAACTGCAGACTCCAAAGAATCTTTTTCAGATTGGTGCACCTTTAGCATGCCTTGCAATGTTTTTAATAACTCAGGGTATTTGTGTCCAAAGTTCGCAATCGCTTCTGCTTGAAATGTGTCAGGCATCTGTATGATGGCCTGAAAATGCTTATCTAATATTAAAAAGGATTGATTGTTCATGGTTTGATTTGGCTTCCTATCCAAGCTCTAGCGGTGATAAGATCGCGTTTTACAGTGGCTTCACCTACAGTAAAATGCGTGGCCATTTCCTTAACCGTCATACCTCCAAAATAATGGCACTCTATGACCTCTGCTTTTCTTGCATCCAAGGAATGCAGCTGGACTAATGCCGCTTCCAAATCCAAAATCTCGAATGCACTACTTGGTTCATCAGCAATCTCAGCATTAATGTTAATGGTGATTTTCTGTGGATTATCCCCACGTTTTTGGGCATGTCGTGAACGGGCTTCATCCACCAATACATTGCGCATGACTTTAGCCATAACGGCCATCCAAGTCAGTGGTGAATGAGCAGATTGATACCCTTTCAACCAACGCATCACCGCTTCATTGACTAATTCTGTGGTTTGAAAAGCTTGTCCTGACTCTCCTCGCAATTGGCGCCGCGCCATGCGCTTAAGATCGGGGTACGCGGCCTTTATCAAATCGTCTTTAGACAATTCTTTGCCATTGGTTACTACCGATTTTACTTCTGAACTGTTTTTTTCTGCCATCAAACCCTTCAACCAAGAAACACGGAGCCAACAGACCCACACACCATTGAATTATGGAGCCTAATTAGTATATCAGAAAGCAAACGGCATATAAAGAAAATCCACTTCCCCAATGATCTAATAAAGAACAACAAATCAATGAAACAACCCTCCGAAACAGAGCTACAATAAATATCTCTAGAACCCGAACTTGTTTCTTGTGGTTGAAAGAGGGTCAATACCATCACAACAGCTTAAAGTTTGTATCAAATGACTATTTCAATGTTGGTTGTTGTAAACTCACTGGCTTGTTCTCAGACTGTGAAAATATTCTGGGACGAGCTCTTAGGTATTTTTTATCGCAGGGATTAAGCTCATTCAAACCCATCAGCAAAGATAAGGTCGTTGAGTCGCAACTGAGCTCTAAATTTCTGTAAAAAAATATTGGGTGCCGAAGAGCAGTTTGAAAAAGAACTACCAAATCGAATTCGCGCCATTATTTTACAATCATCATGCCTGCCTCTATAAGACTTGTTGATGGGAAAATATTGAGACGCAAAACCAGAACTAGCGATAAAATCTTCAGATAAAAGAATATTAGAATCAATAAAATCAGCAGAAAAGGTAGGTAAGCATGATTCATAAACAATCACTCTGAGGTTTTCATCCACATCATTGTCATTGACCCAAACTCGAACTCCTTCAAGAACATCATGTGATTGCATAACTATTTCGTGGTCAGCATATGGATCCGTACTGGTTGACATGCATTTGCGATCACCAGTTCCTGTTGAGTCTCCAAGAAATCCAGAAGTTCGACCATCAAAACTTGCACCATCTGCTGCAAAATACCCAATATTTGAAATTATACCATTAGGTAAATTTATCGACTGTTCCCTATTGTCATTAGTATGAATAGTATTATCTGTTTGGCTATTTGCATTATTCTCGAGGGAAACAAACCCTTCTGGAGTCAAAGCTTCACAATAGTTCAATGCAAAAACAAACATACAAAATACAATTACTTTAAAAGTCATAAATTTCTCCTTTGTTTATAATGTTTGCAATTCAGCTCGAACTTTGTACAATCTCAATGAACTATCTGCAACATCAAAGCGAGTACGTAAAGTATATGTACAGGCATTATTGTCAATAGTAATAGAGTCATTTGAAATGTTTATTATAGCAGAGAAATTTCCTGCACTTGTATTACTGTCAATACTTGCCAGGGTTGTTTGAGTTATAGATCCCGAAGAAAATCCTGGTAAACAACGTTCAAACAGAAAAAAAGTCATGTCTTCAGTTGCATTAGAATCTCTTCCCCAGATACGTACAAAATTAAACGTTGCACCATCTGGTAAATCAAGCGAAATATCCGTAAACAATTCCGAAACAGAGGTGCGATAAATATCACCAGAACCTGAAATAGTGTCATAGGTGAAATTGCTAGTCCTGCCCTCGGCCTCAACTCCCATATAACCGATTCTTACGGTATTGGCTATACCTCTGACAGCATTAACATCTGCGCTTTGATCCGATGAACTCTGACTCAGCAACTCATAAACGACATCGCTTTCAGCAAATCCCATTGATTGTTTTTTAGCTAAATCTGAAACCAATACTGTCTGATTGTTGCGACTCTCAGCTCCTACATGACCGTTAAGAAAAAACAATCCCAAGATAAAAATAGTTTTTGATAGATTCATTTTTCACTCCATTTGTAGATTTGAGTCGTCATTATAACATTGTTTCTTGGTTTTGAAAAAGATTCAATACCAACACACCCCTTAAGGTTGGCATATTAATGGCTATTTAAAATTTTCTTGGTGTGGATTCAATGACTTTTATGCACTTCGTGTTACACCTCTCATAAAGATTAAATTTGAGAGGTATATTCATAACTAAGAGTGGATGGGATGGAGATGCACATTCCCACCATTTTTAGTTATAAATATGCCTCTTGAGTGTTTATTAAGCGTACAAAACAGCCAATCAGGACGATTTATCATTAAATCTGGCCATAATCAAAGCATTAAACATTATTTCAGGAGTTCCTATGGCTAAATTTGCTCGATTGTCAGTCTTTACCGTTTATAGTTTTTTGTGTTTTGGCGTAGCAGCATATGCATTTTATTATTTGTATAAAATTGTCAGCCCTTATGATGTGATTGCTATGAAGTTTGCCAGTTCAGGCCTTGAAATTCCTGCCCATTTTTTTGGAGCTGGGCTTTCTCTATTGTTGCTTCCATTCCAGCTCAGTAAAAAATTAAGGCAGTATTCTCAGAGAATGCATCAAACCACAGGCTACTTGTATGTTATCGCGGTACTATTTGGTGGGGTTTCTGGATTCATCATGTCGTTTAATGCCACAGGTGGCGCAATTGCACAATGGGGTTTTCGTATGATGTCAATATTTTGGTTAATAACCACCTTTAAAGCCATTGCTTTTGCCATGAATGGTAACATTAAACAGCATAAGAGATGGATTTATCGGAGCATCGCTCTGACTTCTGCAGCAATTACTTTTAGAATATATCTTGGGGTTGGTTTGGGTGTCTTGCAGTTGCCATTTTTGACCGTCTATGTGCCTATATCTTGGTTGTGCTGGGTATTGAATTTATTGCTATGTGAAGCAGTTCTTTATCAACGCAAGCCTAATCTGAAAGTGGCTGTTGTTTAAATTGACTCGGTGTTTGGCCAGTAAACTTCTTAAAAGCGCTATTGAATGTGGATTTTGAATTAAAACCGCATTCGTATGCAATATCAAGTATGCTCTTGTTTTTGCTATTTTTAAGCTTTTGAGCAGCTTCTTGAATTCTTAAGTTGTTGATGTAATCGCGAAAATTCATTTGATGAAAGCGATTGATAAATAGTGAGATTAGATATTCTGGATAACCAGATTTCTGTGCCAATTGACCAATAGTTAAACTGGGTTGTAAATGAATGTTGTCATTTGCAAATAGCGCATCTAATCTTTGTTTAACGTCATCGAACCGTTCATCCTTATCTTCACTAGCTGATTTTTTTAGGGGCTTTAGTACGGGTAAATTTTGTTGAGAAAGACTCAAATAAGCTGTTATGATGATCCACAATGAAACAGCAATATAAATAGTCCAACTGTTATAATTAGGCAAATCCAATAGCCATTGACTGATGCCAATCAACCAAATAATAATTTGACAAAAAGCCATGACCATCAACCAGGTTAAATCTATGCCTTCAATATCGACTTTCTGTTGCTTTAAATCTGTGCGGTATTTCATAACCAGTACAATTCCGGCAACAACATAGGCAACACTGTAGGTAAACAGAATAGCATCATAAAAAACATAGCCTTCGGTAAAAAACAATGATGGCTCAATCAGGGTTGGGATGTTCAAAAATACTAATACTAAAAAAACAGCAAAGTGAATAATGTCTTTCAGTTGAAATACACGTTTAGGTATCAGTGTTCTTACATACAGATAAAAGAAGCTACCATAAAGAAAAGGAAACAGTAAAGCCAACAAATAAGCTGAGATTAAGGCTGTATCCTTGTTATTAAGATAGATGACCTTGGTAAATAAATCAAAGGCCAAAAACAACAGCCAAACAGACAGAACACGGCTGCTGTTGTGATTGATTTTTTTACGCCACAAAGCCACAGACAGAATAAATCCTTGAGCTGCAGCAATGGAATAAATATAGCTCAGCATGTTACTTTAGATTATGTGCATGTGCCGTGGTTCTAAAAATCGTATTCATCAATAAGACATTCAAGCCATCCAGATAGGCTCTGAAGGTCGGCTCTTGAGTATAACTGACAACCATTCCTGTCCCCATAGGCTGGACAATAAGATAAGGTTTGTAAGCCAATTGTTTTTTATTCTCATCCCACAGATAGCCACTGGCAAGCAACTTGTCTTTGTTTTCAAACCATGCGACATTTTTGCCTGACTTTAGCTTTATTGGTGCATAAATATCACTGCCGGTGACCATGGCGATGACATTTTTGTTAATGCCGGCAGTTAGCCAATGAGCAGGATCAACTGCCACATTGACCAGTACTCCAGGGACAGAATCGGGTGGCTCTTTATTGTTTTCAATGGCTTGTATCATCTCCTGTTTGGAGTTTATTAAATGCGCTGCTATGGTGCTTTTTTTCTTTTTAGCATCACTGGATTGGGATTCCTCATCAGGCTCTTCATTTGCCGCCCCGTCTTTTTTTTCTTTTTTATCTTTAAAGGCCAGTTCGCGTTTCACATTCAACAAGCCTACTTTGCTATCAGCAACATAGCGAGTCGCTGAACCCAGAGTCAATAACACACCGCCTTTATTAATCCAGTTTTTTAAGCTGCCTAGGGTCTCTTTATCAAAGGAGTCTTGATAATCACCGCTAGGCAGGATTAATATATCATAAAAGTTTAAGTTGGCTTTCATCAATGTCTGGGTACGAATAGCAGTAACAGGATAATTGAATTGACGTTCAATGACAAAACGGGTGTTGCCTGCACTCAATGAACTGACAGGCTCATCCCAAGCCATAGCAATATTGGGTGCAAAGAGAGTGACGGCATTCATGCTGCCAAAATTAGGTCCTTTTATCGCCCAACTGGAATCTATGCCATCAACGACTGCGCCTGTTTGTTTCGCCAGTTGTTGAACTTTTAGACTGATATCAGCTGCATTTTTTTTGACTTCCACCACTAAAGTTCCTGCTGGATAAGCTTTCTCATTCGCTAAAGTGAAGGATTTATCAACAGTTTTTATATTCAGTCCTGCCCTCAAGCCTGCCGTCAAAAAACGTCCTGCTGCCATATCGCCCCAAGGGATAAGATAAGCGACAGTTGCCTTTGAATTGTTGACTTTTCCTGATAAAATATCTTCAGATGAAATGTAATGACTTTTGGCCAATACCAATTTGCTGCAATTGCGGGTTTCCACATTAAACATCAAAGGCAAGGACCAAGCTGTAACATCATAAATTTCATTGTCCAGCTTATTATTTCGGCGGCGTTCTTGCTCCTTTAAAAAAGCTGCATTCATATCAACCTGTTGGTTCATCACTGTTGAAATAAACCGTTCACGCGGTTGGGCTGAGTCAATGACATAGGCTCCAGCTTGATAATTTTTGCCACAGGCTTTAAAAGACTCATCCGCTTGCTGAACTTCTACACCGTGTTCAGCCAACAATGTTGCTAATCGGTGGTTGCCTGCTTTATCACGGATACTGGGTAAAACAATATAGCGGTGCTTACTGGCTTTGCCTTTTTTTATACCATTTTTTTGATAGCTATTAAAATCCTTTAAAAAAACCTGCCTGTTACCTGCCACTACTTCTGCTGTGGATAGCGAGGCAATAAAGTGCTTCTGTACTGTTTGTCTATAACTCAATATTTTACCTGATTTCATACGAAAATTCAGACCACGTGCTGATCCCACTTCATAAGTTGAAGCTGCGGCGCCATAAAATGTTGGCCAAGAATCGCCATAACCTGGATAAAATGCATCAAACACTTCTCGAGTAAAATAATCAAAACCGAATTGATCAAAATACTTAGCATTGTTCACTCCAACTTTTTCAATGTTTTCTAACTGGGTTTTGCTCATGTGTGGATTTAATGGTTCAGCCGGTGGAGCAAAATAATAACTCTCATCACCACCCATTTCGTGCAAATCGATCACTACCAATGGATGGTATTTATTCAATGCTTTGACTCGACCCTTGGTTTCTGGTTGCGTTAAGGCCAGCCAATCACGGTTCATATCAAACAAATAATGGTTGCTGCGCCCTTGTGGCCACGGTTCGTTGTGCTCGGCATTAAAGCGATCACCATTGTCTTGCAAGCCTACGGTTTCATAATAGCGGTTGACAAAACGACTGCGACCATCTGGATTTTGTAATGGGTCGATAAACACCAAAGTAGTGTTCAAAATTTTATTCACCATCGCATCATTCACAGAAGCCAACAAATGATAAGCTGTCATCATCGCTGCATCGGTGCTGCTAATTTCATTGCCATGTACTCCATAAGACAACCACACCGAACCAGGTGTTTTCTGAATTAAATTTTGTGTTTCGCTGGCATTAGTAATTCTGGGATCTGACAATTTTAGCATGGCATTTTCAAAATGATCAAGCTTGCTTATATTTTCAGCAGAGCCAATGACAGCATAGATAAGCTTTCGTTTTTCCCAGGTTCTGCCATACTCAAAAACTTTAATATTTTCAGGTGCTATTTTTTCCAAGGCATCAAAATAACGCAGCATATCATTGTGATTACTGATTCTTTCTCCCACATCATAACCCAACACCTGAGAAAATCTTGGGATATTCTTACTGTATTGACTGTTGGGCCAAAGTGTCTCGGATGCTGCTTGTGTTATTACTGTGTAAATTAAGGCCGTTACTAAAAAAAATCGTTTCATGGTTTTTTTGATGTTAAATAAGATAATTTATCTTACCGATGCAAATAGACATGTCAAATAAGCAGCTTGATAAAATTGAAAGACATACTGTTCACTGCCATCGTTAACAATACAAAAGGACAATTGATGCCCTCCACAGTTGGTTGCTGGTTTTTCTGGATGGTTTTTTCTCCAGATTCAATGGTATATAAAGCTGAAAAAATGTACTGCAAAAAATCTGGACTAGGAGCTTTCTACATGATTCTCGTTAAATAGAGTGCCGCTTGAGCTAAGAGCACCATAAAACCTGATTTAAAATCAGGTTTTAATTTTGAACTTACTTATTTGTATCTGGATAGGCTTATTGTTTGTATTTATTTAACCTGAAATAAGCAAATGACACCATGCATAATAATAGCACAAGCAAAGAATACCAAGACAATGTTGGTACAAGCTGAGGCCTACCACCTTGCCAGCTTCCTTGAGCTTGGTTGGGTGTGAATGCATTAAAAGAACCGCTGTTAGTACCATTTGATGCGGCAGAAATACAAACGTTTGCAGCTGTATTGCCACAAACACCGTCTTGCCAACCAAACTCCTGAGGAAACCCTGATTCACCAGTGGTAAAAAAGGTCTCTATGACATTAACGCTTCCCCCAAAAGTCGAAGTGATTGGCGTCTCCCATAAAGTAATTGCCCAAGTCGCGGGGTTTCCTCTAGAATCTGTTCCGATTGCAAAGGTAAGCATGCTCGAGTTGGCCTCAGTGAATGTTTGTTTGCCATCGGTAAATTGATAAGATGTCACTAATGCAGTGATGTCTTGATGCACCATTGAGTCAGGTAATAAGCTTGCCGTAGTGAAGCTACCAGTCACTCGATCTGCACTTGAATAACTGCCATTAAATTCGTCAAAATTTGGACCTGAATATCGGTATTCTGCTGCAAAAATCACCATGGGCAAGATTAATAACAGATTAAAAAGTATGGTTGTTTTTTTCATGTTTCCTCATTAATGTATTCAAAGCCCATACTTTAGCATTGCTCTATTAAATATTCAACAGTCAACCTCATTGCTTGACAGCCAAATCCCGATGCAGAAGCTCGAATGAACATGCCTCTGCTACACTACCATCATGCTTTCAATTAGGAATTTTAGGAATAACACTTTATTTTCATATGCGAGTTGCATTGCCTATCACCTTTATACTAACATGGCGATATGAAGTTTAGGCTCTCCCATTTTATCCTACTATACATTTTCTATAGCATCCCATCTTCGCCAGAACAACTGACACAAGAACACCAGGACACGTTAACAGTAGTAGCCATTGAAAACAGCCTTCCTTTTAGCTTTAGTCTGCCCGATGGAACACCAACTGGACTCTATGTAGAGTTTTGGAAGCTCTGGTCCGAGACTAACAATATCCCCATACGTTTTATATTGCTACCTTTTGAAGAAGGATTGCCGAAAATAAGACAAAAAAACAGGCTTCATGCAGGCTTATTTTGGAGTGTTCAACGCGAACAATGGGCCGATTTTTCTTTGCCGATCCACAATGTGCAAACTGGCGTCATTTATAACCGTTCAATTAGCAAAGATACAAAGCTTAGAGAACTACAGCATAAAAAGATATCCAGTCAGTACCAGAGTTTTCAGGACACTTTCCTTAAAGAAAACTATGCACATATAGAACAAACAACTTTTAAAGGTTTTGATGAAGGTATTGAACAATTATTAGACAACAAGGTTCAAGCAATTATTGCTGAATTACCTACTGTTAACGCAGAACTAGCAAAAAAGGGCTTAAGTGGAGTTTTTGTTACTTCAAATGAGATTATTGTCTCCAATGATGTGTTCGGTGTTATCGCAAAAGGGCAACCCGAATTATTAGCTAGAATTAATGCTGGAATAGAAAATATTCCAGTGAATAAGATTATAGCCTTAGAAAAAAAATGGTTGCCCACTTTAAAACCATTTTTTAGTCAGGGGTCTTCCTTGGCGAGCTTAACTTTGGCCGAGAAAAAATGGTTGCAACAACATACTTCTCTTAATTTAGGTGCCGATTCATGGTACCCCTATGAATTTTTTAATGAGAAAGGGGAATATTCTGGGATTTCCGCCGATTACATTGAACATATTAGCAACAGCCTTTCTATTGATATTCAGGCCAATAAAACTTATAGCTGGACCGAATCGCTTACTGCAATTAAAAACAATAAAATCGATATTATTTCAGCCATTGTGAGAACAAAAGAACGTGAAAAATCTATGCTTTTCACCGTACCATACATTTCTACACCCACTGTTCTTGTGTCTAGCAAAAATGGTTTTTATGCCAACTCTTTGGAAAGTTTAACAGGAAAAAGTATCGGTGCCGTAGCTAATTTTGCTGAACTGGAGTTTATCGCTACAGATTATCCAGAAATAAACATAGTTCCCGTTCTATCGACTTTATCTGGCCTTAAAAAGCTAAGTGAGGGCGAAATTGATGCCTATATTGCCGACATTTCAATTGTCAACTTCACTATCAATGAAGCACAACTGTCTAACCTCATTATCTCTGGGTTTTCCCCTTATAAATTAGAAATATCTATGGCAGTAAGAACAGGTTTGGAGCCACTTGTTGGAATTCTAAATAAAGTTTTTCTCGCTATGAGCGAAAAGGAAAAGACTGCAATTGCGAATAACTGGCTGTCTATTCGAGTCAATACTGGCACAAATATATCAACTATCATCCTTTGGGTTTTGCCCATAATTTTATTTTTAATGCTGATAATATTTATTTTTGTTCGCATGAATAAAGATCTCAAAATAAGTCAAACAAAATTTCGCAATATGTTTGAAAATGCCGATATATCGATTTGGAATGAAGATATGTCACACTTAAAACTGGCATTGGATCAACTTCGCACGACAGGTGTGGATGATTTAAAACAATTCCTCATAGATCATCCTAATAAAGTACTTGAATTTGCAGCTTTGATTAAAGTCAATCATGTTAACAAAGCTACGCTCGATATGTTTAAAGCACACACAACTAAAGACTTTATTAGCCGTATTCCGCAGTCTTTTGGACCAGGTGCTAATGAGGTTTTTGCTAAAGAATTATGTGCCATATGGAATGGCGAAAAAGCATTCCGCTCTGAAACTTCTTTTATAACGCAAGAGGGCAAACATATTGATGCTATTCTTTCTTTTTACATTCCTGTTTCCAATGAGGGTTTTAACAGTGTGTCTGTAAGCATAGTTGATATTACTTTGCAAAAACAAGTTGAAAAAGAAATCTTAAAATCAAAAAAGCTAGAATCTGTTGGATTATTAGCTGGAGGCATTGCTCATGATTTTAATAATATTATGACTGGCCTGTTTGGTAATCTTGAATTAGCAAAAATAAAGTTATCACCCGATCATGCCTCCTATCATCACATTCAAACCGCTAATCAAGCTTTGAATACAGCAACCAATCTAACGCATCAACTGTTAACATTTGCCAAAGGAGGTGACCCATTATTTGAGATTGTGAATGTGAAACAGATTATTGAAGATTCATTAAAGCTATCACTCAGCGGCAGCAATATTAGTTCGGTTCTATTGTTGCAAGATGATTTATGGATGATTAGTGCTGACAAAGGACAGCTTTCTCAAGTTATTATCAACCTTTTAATTAATGCTGATCATGCTATGTCCGAAAGAGGCAGCCTCACAATAGAAGCAAACAATATTGAAAAGTACAGTACGAATATTGCCTCCAATTTATCTGGAAAATTTATCTGCATCAAAATCAGTGATGATGGAGAAGGCATCTCCCAAGAAGCTCTAAAACATATATTTGACCCCTATTTTACAACCAAACAATTTGGCAGTGGACTTGGATTGGCCACGGCACATAGTATTGTTGCAAAACACAATGGTACTATCAGCGTTGAATCTGAACGTGGAAAAGGGACAACATTTAGCCTCTATTTTCCAGCGAAGCCTGAGGCTCAGATAAGAAATGAAACCATTTTGAATAAGCCAAAGAAATCATTAGAAAGTTCTGCAAAAGTCCTTGTCATGGATGATGAAAAAATAATTCTAAACTTAGCCACAGAGATGCTTAAGTCATTAGGATATTCAGTCGATACCGCGATTGATGGAGAACAAGCCATCGATAAATATAAGGCTGCAAATAAAGAGGGCAGACCTTTTGATGTTATTATCATGGATTTGACCATTCCTAATGGCATGGGTGGAGAAGAGACGATCAAGCAGTTATTAAAAATCAACCCTCAAATCAAAGTCATTGTATCCAGTGGCTATTCCACAGGGCAGATTATGTCCAATTATCGTGATTATGGATTCAAGGCGCGACTTGTTAAGCCATTCCTGATGAAAGATTTGGAATATAAACTATTTAAAATACTCGAAAAATAATATCTCCCAAATCCCGATATAGAAACGCAGAATAGAGTGCTGATATCGTGTTTCTACATCCGAACTTGGGTATTTGCTGAATTTAAGCCAGATTTTTGCCTCATTTCAGGATTTGTGGAATTTGCTTTTATCCTTGTCTATTATAAACGCAAACTTGGGTCTCCCAAAATATTCCAACCTAAAATAACATCCAGTGCATTTGGATTGCTTTGAGCATACTGAGATTTGGCTTGGGTCACTGCTTGACCTAAAGTTAAATCTCCTTGGGTGAGCAAGGACAGTACTAAACGCGCTAAACCTTTTTCGTGTTCAGCTTTAGTCAAGGTACTAGCTCCCAATACAGAAACTGCTCCCCCATTTAAATTAAGCATAAAGTTATGCGCTAGTGTATTTTCTCGTGGCTCTACAAAATAGGTATTCCAACAGCCCCATTGTGTTACCAATGTTGGTGAATTACCGTTAATCAAAGCATTGGCATCTGAGGCGCTAAAAACACGAGAGAAACTCCAATCTCGCGGCCCAGAATGACCAACAAAACTTGTCAACGCTACGCCTTGGTTGATAGTGTTGTAAATTTTAGTTTTGGCTGCATTAACTCCGTCATCATCGACATAAGCTCTTTCATTTGAACCAATATTGGCCTGCCACTGAGTGGGTAAGAGGTCAATTAATTCATTCGCATCACTTTTAAAAGAATAGCCATTGGATAAGTCGTACTTATCAGCAACAAATAAAGCTGTATTGCTATAAGTTTTAACACTGTATTTTTGCACTTTATCAACAAGGCTCTCCAACTCTGACTCTGTCCTAACTGGGAAACGTCCTAGACTCAAATCAGGAATATTATCACCATCGATATCGGCATATTTTGCATCAACTGGAGCAAAAGTAATAAGGTTATCGGTTTGGCTGTAAAGTGTCGGAATAAAACTGACCGAAGCTATATTCATGTAGTTTTTATAATCGTAGGTATCTCCACCCACTAGCAGTACATATTTTACATTAAGATTATTGTAAGCAAACTTGATGTACTGAGCAATACTTGCAGCCTCTTTATTGCCATACGAGTAATGTCCATACACTTGTTGAACATCCACAACTTTAACGGTGTGATTTTGTTGTTTAAGTTGTACAAATGATTGCAATGATGAGCCAATAAAATCAGGATGACTAATGATTAAATAATCAGCTAAACCCGTATGGATGTCGTCCAACTGTACTGGCAAACTTAATAAAGGGGTTTTTAATGTTGACTCTGATGCAACAAAAACATGGCCTGGTGTATTGTTTAAAGTAAAGTTCAAAGTACAAAAAGGGCTTGGATTTACCGTACATTGATCCGATTTAACTGAAGGTACTGAAATTACATCTCCAGATTGATTCAATCGGTAAATGACGTATTCTTCGTTATTAGCATTTGTAATTTCATAATACTTGAATGCTTTTATTGCTGCTTTACTCTGAGCTTGATTGAAACTCTTAGAGTCCACACTTTCAAAATTATTGGCAAAAATCATATCATAGGAAATTCCCTCTTCATTAGTGACAATTCCAAAGTCAATTTGTTTATTGCTTAAGTTAAAATAACGCGGATATGTGACTTTCCATGATTCTACATGAACAACATCAGCACTGGTTTGTGTATCACCTGGTAGTTTTATTTTAAGCCAGTGATTGCCGGCTTGATACTCTTGACTAGGAAGGCTAAATTCTTGAATATTTGATTGGATTCCATCAAACCAAAAATCAGCCATGTGTTCACCGTCAACTTGGTAAATAACATGATGATCTGGAGATTGCAGATAATCGGTTCCACCCCAAATATTCACTTCTATTTTCATTTCACCACGTTTGTACGGATCAACCAAATTAAAATTTAATAACTCAGAAGCTTCTGAACCTATTGACAAAACTCTTTTAGCAAACCAAGGGTCATTGATGGGCGAACCAAAACTGTAATCTAAGTTTTCAGCATAAACATCAGTCTGCAAGTAAAAATACTCTGCTTCTTTGTTAGAATCAGGTTGCAGCTGTGATTCTTCTACCAAACGTTGAGCTCCAATCCCGAGCGAATACAAACTGCCTTCTTGGTACAATGTTGATTCAGCCTGACCGACAAACTCAATATAACTGTCTTGATCAAAAGTATATCCGTTAGCACTATAAACCTTAATTGGAACGGTGACTCCATTGTTTGTAATGGTAAGATTTGATAATATCACACCATTTAAATTAATCCCTTTTGCGATTAAATCTTGATAATTTACCCGATAAATTCCATCGCTCAAAACCATCATCGACAACAAGTTTACTGTAGTTAATGGCTGTTCTGAAATTGAATCAACCAGTACTGATATTTCTTCTAATTTAACACTATCTCGCGCTGAACTTAGTTGCCTATGAATTGCATTAATTTCTTGCCATGAAATTGCATGCTCAACTGAGTCTTGTGCATCAGAACCGTACAGTCTATTGACTTTATAAACCCCATGAGATTGGCGTTTACCAGTCAAATCAACATCAACAATAGCCCAATCCTGAGTATAATCTCCAAAAAACTCATACTGATAATTAAGCAAGCCTGTGTGATACATTTTTTTAGATGGAACAAGTTGTTCATTGATTTTTTGCCAAACTCCACCAACTTGACGGTATATTTCAAAACCGACATTGCCCACTTCAGTTAAAGTGGACCAAGAAATCGTCGTTCGACCTAATTGACTTGAATAGATGGCTTTGAACGATCCCAATGTTATGGGGGTCGTTAATACTGGTTGATAACCAAAATCAGCTGTAGTATTGGTCTCTCCTCCTGCAACAGTGACCACGTAGCCGGTATCATCTTGGGAATTATTATCAAGAGTGTTATCACCTGCATTTGGACCATTTGTATGGCTTAAATTCGCCAGTTCATTGTTATCATCGGTCACCGATACCGTGTAATCACCATCTGGCAATCCAGTAAAGTTATAGTCGCCAATTGTAACGCCACTGCTTGTTGTGGTTGTCTTAGCCACAATATTACCATTGCTATCTTTCAAGACAACAGTAACATTGCCAAGACCATTTGCAGTTTCATCAGGATCAACTCCAGAACCATCTGTCAATAAACCATTGCCATCATTATCTGTCCAAACTGTACCTGAGATAGTATTGACAGAACTCCCTGCGAATCCAAAATCCTGATCCAGATCAATGCCACTCCCAACAAGTGATAAATTACTGATTGATTCTGCGGCAACTCCTCCATCGGGATCGATATTATTAACCCATCCAACTCCACCATTGGGCAGAGTTGAAGTATCAACAACAATTCTGTAGTTGTTTGTTGCATCCAATCCAGTAAACAGATATTGGCCATTTTCATCTGTAAATGTCACTCCGACAAAATCACCATCCACCGATGTGAATAGACTAACCTTAACACCTTCTAAACCTTGATCAGGAGCATCCTGTGAATTGTTGTTATTGACATCATGGAATATTCTATCTCCAATAACTCCAGCACCACTTCGAATAGGTTTGTATCCAAAGTCTTGAAGTAAATTTGTTGCAGCAAGATTTAACAGTGTTGATCGGCTGTCCAAGCTTGCATCAGGGTCATCCGTTTGAATAAAAGTATTCAAAATATTATTACTATCAGTTATCACAACATCATAAGTCACTCCATTGGGTAAAGTTGGGAATAAATAATAACCACTACTGTCTGTAATAACCGAGGCAATCGAAGTATCTGCAACATTATCAGCATTGGTATCAACAAACAATTGTACCGTAACTCCTGCAATTCCCAGTTCTCCTGCATCTTGCCCACTGTTACCATTTAAATCTTGATAAACTGTATCACCAATATTTGAATAATTAACACCAGTTGGTTGGTATCCAAAATCTGCATCAAGATTGATGTTATTAGAAGTATTGAGAGCCAATACTGTGGTCTGATTATCAGGAGCTCCAACACCATCTGGATCTCCAGTTTGAATATAACCCGCAGGCAAAGAAGCTGCATCAACACCCACAACTACTGGATCCGTCAGAGTTACACCAGAAAATAAATAGCGGCCAGTTGCATCTGTAGTTACCGTAGCTATCACATCTGTATTAGTTGTTGTCGAATCACAAGGCACAGTGTTGCTCAAACACAAATAAACATTAATGCCTGCTAAACCAATTTCACCAGGATCTTGCTGGCCATCACCATTGGCATCAGCCCATATATAATCCCCTATGCTTCCCGCAGGCGGAACATAGCCAAAATCAGCAGTTAAATGTTCTTCATTAATCACAGTAAGGCTGACTAGCGATGAGTGAGCCGATAGGATACCATCTTCATCAAAGCTCTGAGAAAAGCCAGCTGGCGGAGTTGCGACTGTAACAACATAGCCTATCCCCAACGGTAGTTGGTTAAATATATAATTACCATTGTTGTCTGTCACTGTTGTGATTGCTGTATTAATTCCAGCCCCGATATCAATGCCTGCAGGCGGTGTCAATTGAACAGGGATATTTGCGATGCCATCTTCATTAGCATCTTGTACACCGTCACCATCCAAGTCTAACCAGACTCGATTACCAATAACAGAGTAAGATTGATAAAACCCAGCATCGATAGTGTTATTGATCTCGCCCGTCACCAAACTGAATGTTGCAGTTTGGGATTGTCCAGAAATGCCATTTAGACCGCCATCACTATCTACAGTATCATCAACACCTTGATTTTGAGCCGTTAAAGAATAACTCAAACCCGATGTTGCTGTTGTTGTATCAAATAGAACCTGATAGTCTCCGCGCGGAAGATTTGTAATTGACCACGACCCATCAGCCGCTGTTGTTGTACTAAAGACATCTCCAATACCATTGCTTACAGGCGCCCCCAAAGAATCCAACAAAGTCACGGTGACTCCTTCAATACCAACCTCGCCAGCTTCTTGAATACCATCTTGATCCAAGTCATCCCAAACAAAATCACCAATAGAAGCCGTTCGAGAAAGAAAATCAAGACAATGTTCATCCGAAATCACTTCAATAGGGATATTTATACTGGTTGAATTGCACATTTCAACATCATTTAACGGAATAGAGCTTACGAGCACATCAAATGACACCAAAAATGTCTTACCTACTTGAACAAGTCCCGGAAGTGCAATCCCCCCTTCGTCCAATGGAAATGGTGTACTTGGATTGGCCACATCTGCTAAAGGAACAAATCCAGAACCGCTGCCATTATCAAAAACAGTCGAATTGACAATATACGAGACATTGCCTGGTAAAGCATCGGTCATGACCTCACCATCAACGGGAACAAAGCCAACATTGGTTAATGAAATTAAATAAGTAATGGTGTCGCCAATACTCGGAAAACCATCTCCATCCACATCGTTTTTTAAGCGGCCTTTTTTAGTAAGAACCAAGGATGCAACATTCGGCACACCTGTTCCAAGATCAATCGCGGGACTACCGCCACTGGCATTGCCTGGGTCTTGTCCCCAAGCAACTGCAATAATAGCATTATTGGCATCGTCTGCATCGGTATCACAAACCCAGACTAACAGGCTGGTTTGATCTCCATCAGGGTCACGCAATGTTACAGTCTCGTACAAACTGATGCTTTGAGTAGTATCGTATTCTTGCCCTGTTACTGAGTCGATTAGTGCAACACCTGAATCGGTACCATCATTGTCATAATCAACACAAATCTGAATACCTCCATTTACAGGAGTACCTCCGTTAACTAAATCGGCAGTAACCCAAACAGGACTAGAATTTTCTGTAGAAGTCCTCAGAGGATCATGTCCAAAACCTATTCCCACAAGTGCCTGTTGACTTAAAGATGACTTTGGTACCAAAGTAAATCCCCAATCATTGGTTGCTGCACTAGATCCAGTACTACTGGAGTCAGCATCCGCATCAATTCCTGCCACGGCATAAAATTTTGCACCTGCTGGGTTACATGATGTGTTATCGGTTGTCGTACAGTAATGAGCCGCAGTATCGTAATTTTGAAAATAGTCAAAATGACCTCCAGCGGGAACAGTAACGGTAATATTGCTTGCTGTTAAGTCTTGAACTAAAACAACGATGTCATTGACTGGATCTGGATTGTATAATATGACTCTCACTGGATCAAAATTTGCAGCGGGTGTCCCTACTGGACTGTAATAGCTGTTATCCCAAAGCTCAGTCGGGAACAAGGTGAACCAACGTGACTCGTAGTTATCACAAATATCTCCAGTAATAATATCGACTTGAACTTCGTAATTTGATGTTACGGTAGCTCCAACTAAGATACCTCCATCAACCAAATAGCTCTGTCCTTCATTCAAACTGACCGTGGTAATATCGCCTAAAGTTGAAGGATCTCCATCCAAATCAATATCCACCACCGTTCCATCTTGTTGTGCCATCACTGTAATAGCAACATATTGATACTTGGCATTACTCAATGCAGAAATATCTTGCCCCACAGGAACCTCATAAGACAAACCCCATTCTGAAGTTGGATAGAGCTCTAATGCACCGGCTAAAAGTGTGGTCGTATCATCCGCCCAATTTGCCTTAGTCATTGAGATCGTTCCTGTCGATAATATTTTATCGCCACCATCAAAATTAACCAGTGTATCAGGAATAGTAATTTGATTGTCTAGAACAATAATGACTCCTGCATTAAGTACATCACAGGCATCAATTAAACAAGCTGTTCCTGGAGCAACCCCATTTGCAAAAATACCATCTCCCCAAATTTCTGTGCTAGACTGTACTGGATTTAAGATATCAGCTTCGTATTCGTTATTGGCCAGATCAAGTCCATCACTATCCTCATGATGATCGTAATAGATAACCGTATTATCTCGAAGCACTGTAATAGAAGAATAGGTACTTACTGGACTTATTGGAACACGACTCCCACGACAAGTCTCACCATTAGAGGCCACACCGGGATTGGCTACAGGCACAATTGATTGTAAGGCAGTCAAAGCATCGGCCTCTGGCAATGGCATATAAAACACATCGCTGGGAGGTGTCGCTGTTGCCGATCCTGCCGTAGTACTGACTGTATTTGAACTCATTAAGTTCATTTGATCGTTATCAGCAGTTGCTGTATTAACGATAACTCCAGCAACTTCGTCAAAAAATGAAACTGTATAGGTTCCTGTCAACACACAGGTTCCTGCAACTGCAACCGTTGCACAAGTAATGCTGGACGGCGAAATTAATGGATCAGCAACCACCACGTTAGTTAAAGCTTGTTCCCCAGTATTTGTTGCAGTTACAGTATAACTTAATACATCTCCATCACTGGGATAATTATTACCATCCAAATCGGTTAATACTGCTTGGCTTTTAACAACCGTCATTCGGTAAGCTGGTGTCCAAGAAATTTCTACATTATCAATAATAAATTGTTCATTTGAACCACCATAACTAGTAGGAATTACACTGAAACGAATGATTGTATTAGCACCTACATACGGCAATATATTGAATGATTCTGACGAGCTTGTCACTCCTGAAAAACCAGTATATGTTGCTAAGTTAACAAAATCTCCTCCATCGTTTTGTATTTCTAATGTCACTTCATCACTCGTATCTACGCCGCTGCCAGTACGGTAGTCAAAAGTCAATGTTGCACTAGTAGCATACGTTAAATCAACTCCACGTTGCAAACTGGGTGTGCCTGATGTATTGGGTCTATCATCCATAAAAAGTTCACCAGCACTAATCAGCACATTGCCAACGGTTGCTCCCAAACCATCACCATCCACTTCTTGCCAGTTACTGTTCCAGTCCAAACTTCCATCATTATTAGTAAAGGCTGCTGCTGAAAAATTATCTCTCACCGTTGCGGCATGACTTGAAAATACAAAAAAGAAGAGAAATGCAGTGCTAATCAATACTTTCCCAAACCCAGATATAGAAATGAGCTTGAGAAGACAAGTTAATGATGTAAAGCGAGTCGTTAAAAGGTGTAGCAGGTTATTTGTATTCATAAATTTAATAGTTTAATTAATTTCCTCAAATCTCGACTGAGGTTATTCATTGGTGGTTAGGAATTTTGGGGATTTACAATGAACTAAGAATTTTGTCCGAGAATAGAAATTTACTGCGAAAAAGTTGAAATTGGACAGTTTTTCACCTAATTCTCGTTAAATAGCAGTGCTATTCGCCTCAAATTAGGCAAAAACCTGTCTCAATTTAACTTTCTCTCGCTACAATCGCTATTCTCGGACAAGCTCCTAGTGCTATAATCTAGTGCAATAATCGTGTTTTCTTTATGGGGATTAAGAATAATAATAACTAAAAAAAGAATAAAGTTTTATACTTTAGGTTGATTGAAAAAATACAAATACTTCATAGGCTTAAAAAAGTACCTAAGAAGCTTGTCCTAAAATAGAAATCTACTGAAAAAAACTTAAAACAGCATTTTTTTCGTTACGGTTCCTGTTCAAAGGCAAACTCCTACAAAATTGTACTTTCCACTATCCAATTTTTTGTTCCCACACTTGAAAGAAACTTAACAGAGAATGTAAAGACATTCAACTTAAAATCTTTTGAATCAATGCATTTGCTAAATAAGAAACTCCTTGTATCAAGCTTTAACTGAAACGAGAAACATTAGACCAATTTTGTCACACTAAGAGCTTATTGGAGGATAGAACTCGATTGTAGAAAAACTTGATTTGGATCATACACTAAAAAACAAAGGTTAATAACATATGAATAATTTTAAACTCGTAGCACTAGTTTTATTTTTTTGCACAGCTCTATTTGCACAAAATAAATTTGAAATTAATGAAATAACACCATTAGTCATTGGTAATAAAATAGAAATAAAATCAAAAATTTTAAATGAAACAAGAACTTTAAATATTTATTTACCAAATGGATATTCAAACAACTCCACAAAACAATATCCTGTAATCTATCTTTTGGATGGTTCGATTGATGAAGATTTTATACACATTTCTGGCCTTGTTCAGTTCGGTTCATTTTCGTGGATAAATATGTTACCAGAGACCATTGTGGTTGGGATTGCAAATAGTGACAGAAAAAAAGATTTCACATTTCCTACACATATAAAGAAAGACAAGAGAGACTTTCCAACTGCAGGAAAATCACAGAATTTTATAACATTTATAGAAAAAGAACTGCAACCGATGATTGCAAGCCTGTATAAAACCAACTCGACTAAAACAATAATCGGTCAATCACTCGGGGGACTTTTAGCAACAGAAATATTATTCACTCAACCTCAATTATTTGATAATTACATAATTGTTAGCCCAAGTTTGTGGTGGGATGATGAATCTTTACTGAAAATCCAGCCAAAAAAGTATGAGAGTAAAAAATCAATCTATATTGCTGTCGGCAAAGAAGGAAAAGTAATGGAAAGGACAGCACAAGAACTGTATGACAAATTAAATAGGGATAAAAAAGGAAATACTAAACTTTTTTTTAAATTCTTTGCAAACCAAGACCATGGTGATGCTTTACATTTAGCCGTTTATGATGCCTTTACTCAGATTTTTAAAACTAAACAACCATAGCATTCCCCAATTCCCGATAAAAAAGTTAAAAATCAAACCATCTCTATCCAAAATACCGATATAGAAATGCGCTTGAGAAAGCAAATAGCTGATGAGGGTTTTCTGGATTTTCTTGCTGCATCAAGGGCTTGTGTTGCCGCATCATTGCTCATCGTATTTTCTCTATCGGGGTCTGATTCTATTAGACTTACATTTTATTACATTTGTAACACACTATAATTACACTTTATTGTTAATATTTGTATTTTTAATTCAGTGAAATTACATGCGAACACTAGTCTTTCTTTTGAGTTTATTCCTTTTTAGCACCACTCAAGCTACAACAGCTTTTACTTATCAAGGGCAATTGAGTGATAATCAAGCCTTAGCTCAAGGCAGCTATGACTTTCAATTTATGCTATTCAATGCAGCCGATAATGGCACACAAATTGGATCTACGATTAGTAAAACAGGTCTGGTGTTATCAGAAGGTGTATTTACTACAGAATTGGATTTTGGAAGCAATGTATTTACGGGGATAAATTTATGGCTGGAAATTCAAGTAAAACCAACAACAGGTAGTTTTGTTAGTTTATCTCCCAGACAAAAAATCAATTCAGTTCCGTATGCTGTTTTAGCCCAATCTGTTTCGGCAGATAGTATAAGTAGTTCAGAAATACAGGATTTAAGCATCCTTGCTGAAGACATCAATCCCAATGAAATCCAGCAACGAGTGACTGGTAGTTGTACAACAGGAAACGCTATTGCATCAATAGATGTAGATGGACAAGTGCTTTGTCAAGCGATTCCTCTGGCAGTTACTTATGGCAAGTTCGTTATTGTAGCTAAAAGTGGCGGAGATTATTCGACGATAAATGAAGCTATAATAAACATTGAGAACCAAGACCAATGGTGCTCGAATCCTTCCTTAGAAAACCCTTGTACCATTTATATTATGCCAGGAGTGTATGATATTGGAAATACTAATATAGTGTTGGATTCTGCAGTAAATCTTAAGGGCAGTGGTATGGATTCTACCATCATTAGAAGCAGCTATATTTCACAAGCTGACGGAATATTGTTTGTTGAAAGTGAGGCTAATCTTGCGAAAATATCTGATCTTACAATTCAATGGAATGGAGCTGACAGTACCGCAGAATCTGACCCTGTTCACCTTATATATGACGAAACCGGTAGCCAATATGAAAATATCAAACTCCGTATTAGCCAAAAACCTGCATTCTTACAAGCCATGGTGTTCAGTGGCGCTAATACTCAAGCAACAATTAAAAACATACAAGTGATATCAGACAATACACAATTTATCAATGCATCATGGGTACTTATTCAATTGGATACAATAAAGTCAATAAGCATTGACCAATTCTATGCAGATTTACAACTAAAGTGTAGTTTTGACCTCAATACTCTCAAAGGAATATCAGGAGTAGTCAATAATGACTTCAGTTTGAAAAACTCGACCCTTGATTTAGGAATACAGACAAATTCAAATCAATTAATAAACAGTCAATTAATTGGTATAGAAATCAATACAAGCGTTAATGCTATAAATTCTCACTCAAATATTCTTAACAGCCAAATGACTATGCGACCTGAAGATCTCAATAATGGTCCTACCATGAATGTAAGAGCTGCTGTTTTAAATACAGAAAAAATTTCCATTCAACAATCTTTTTTAAAAGTTGTTGCTGATCCAATTAATACCATATCGAACATAATTTCATTGCTTTACATTGGTGCTGTCGCTAACACTACTCGTATTGATTTTAGTCAATTAAAGATTGAAAATACCGCTGGTGCAACTTTGTTAAGTGACAGCAATGGACTTTTACAACTGTCTCACAGCCAATTAAACAATGCTGGAATTTATCCCCTATTTTCGAGTGTTAATAGTACCAACATATGCGGCTTGGTGCTCGGCAATGCCGCAAATACACTGGGCAGCAATTGTTTATGAAGGCAAATAAATACAAACACGTTTTTCTTTTGCTTGTAACTGCATCTATAAGTACTGTGTGCTATAGCGGCTCTGATATAAAGTTATTGCGTGGTCATATCGTCGCTGGCGGTCAAAAAACAAGCTCAACAACAAATTCTGGACAGGTGCAATTACAAAACAGTTTTGGTATAAATACTTTGCACACCAGTAGCGCAAATCAGTTTTCTTTGCAAGGCGGTCTTTGGCCTGCTAATGCAAGTGACATAATTTTCAACAACAGTTTCGAATAAGGTGAACTCATGAACAAAACAACAATGAATTTAAAAGGTTTCTATCCCTTTACTAAAGTGAAGAATATTTTTCTTTTTTTTATAGTTCTGCAAACACAAGCTCAGGCAATGAACACCATAAATTTCACTGGTACATGGCAACTGGATTTAAAAGCTTCAGACTCTATAGACAGCCTCTTAAAAGCCCAAGGTAAATCGAGATTTGAACGTAGAATTGCTAATTCTATGGAGGTCACTCAAAACATCAGTCATCAACAAAACTCAATAAGCATAAAGATGTCTAGTAGAGCGGTGGATGAAACTCACGTTTTTGTTCTCAATAAACAGTGGCACCCTTTAAATACAGCAAGAATGGGAACAATCTCGGCTCAGAGTTATTATGCTGAGGGTAATCATGGAGCTATCATTACTGAAATGAAAATCCAGGCTAATGGAAAACCTGCTTTGTTGAGCAGTACACGAACTCTAAGTCAAGATGGAAATTCTATGTTTTTGGATTTGCTGTTACGGTTGCATGATGGCTCACAGTATTCTTCTCGAAGAGTTTTTACAAGGTTATGAAAGCAGGCGATCGTTGCCTGCTTGCATGAGCGAACTCTTGAAATTGGATCGTGACAAACCAATCTAATTTTTGTGCCTGTTAGCTTGGCTCTTGGTTTTATTATTACCCAGAACTTACAAGTCTTCAAACAAAGTCCCAGCCCTCCAGTCACTTAATCCATTAACCGTTCTGCTCGATCCTCCACTAACTGTCGATACTTCACCACTGGCTATATTTGAGCTACCACCCCCAACACTTGCCTGTGTTCCACTTGAAGTGTTTACAGCTCCGCCTGAAACTGTGGATTGAATCCCACTGGCGGTATTAAAATATCCTCCACCAATAGTTGCAGTAAGACCCGTGACTGAATTGGTTCTTCCCCCTAAAATAGCCGATGCTTTGCCTAGTGTACTATCACTGACACTGCCCGCAGTATTGTTATAACCACCAACAATAACAGAATACTCTGCTATTGCAGCATTTCCATTTGTAGATCCACCTGTATAACCACCACCGACAACGCTAGAATGTGTTCCGCTGGCAATATTATAGTAACCTGATACAATGCTAGAATAACTACCACTGGCTTGATTGTATCGACCTGCTATCACATTTGATGAAACTCCGCTTGCTGTGTTATTTTGCCCTGCTACTACTGTAGCATAATTACCACTTGAGATATTGGCTCGACCTCCGAGAATACTTGTTCTATGACCTGTTGCATTATTTTGATAACCACTAATTACAACGGCAGTGTTTCCCGATGCAATATTCTCATTACCTGCAACAACAACCGATGCTTCTCCGACAGTGGGAGTGGCTCCATCTCCTGTTGTATTATTAGTGCCTGCAATGACAACAGAATAATTGGCATATGCTTCATTGCCATCTGTAACACCATTGGTTGAGCCTCCACCTACTACGATTGAATACCATCCTGTGGCTTTGTGACCTCTACCACCAACAATAGTTGAAACATTTCCACTAGAAGTGTTTGTTGAACCACCAGAAATACTGGCGGTATCTCCACTGGCTGTATTGAGGCGCCCACCAGCTATACTGGCAATAAGACCCGTTGCATTATTTTGTAAACCACCACTGATGCTTGCTGTATTGCCACTGGCTTCATTGGCTGAGCCTCCACTCACACTTGAGTTTATTCCAGAAGCTTTGTTTTGGTAACCTCCACTGATACTGGCACTGGTTGCACTGGCTATATTCTGTTCGCCACCAGCAACACTAGATCTTGCTCCTGTAGCTTGATTGTCTTTTCCTGAACTAACACCAGAAGAGAGACCACTGGCGATATTTGTATCTCCTCCACCGATACTAGATGCTACGCCGCTTGAAATATTAGAAACACCACCACTAACACTGGAGTCTGTTCCACTGGCCGTATTACTATTACCGCCACTGACACTTGAACCAATTCCACTTGCTTCATTTTGATAACCTCCTCCAACACTGGCTGTATAATTTGAGGCTATATTTTGATTGCCTCCAGAAACAACAGCATTATTGCCCGTTGCTTTATTTGCAATTCCACCTAAGATTGCTGAAGATGCGCCTATTGTATTGGCTAACAATGAATCACCTGTTGTATTATTCATGCCCCCAACAACAACTGAATAATCGGCAAACGAATGATTACCATCCGATGCCCCGCCACTATTCCCACCACCTACAACACCCGAATATGCACCACTAGTCGTATTAAAATACCCACCCATAATAACTGATGACAAACCTGTTGTAATATTATATTTACCAGCTACAATAACAGAAGATAGACCAATACTACTATTGCTAGAATTCCCGGCTTGGTTGGCAACTCCACCAATAATCACAGAATAATCTGCATCAGCTGTATTGCCCTCGATTGGACTGCCAGAACCTCCACCCACAACAACAGATGAATATCCCATCGCCACATTGGAATAACCCCCAAGAACACTGGCATACGAACCCTCTGATCTATTTCTAGTTCCACCAGAAACACTGGATACAGACCCAGATGCTGTATTGTTTTGTCCTCCACTAATGCTAGCGTAAGTTCCTGTTATGCTATTATCAAAACCAGCAACAATTCCTGCAAAACTTGTGTAGTTTTGAGATTCACCAACAACTAAATTATGAGACCCCGTATGCACATCTCCTGCACCAATTTCATTATACCCAACAACCAAATTCCCCAGACCATTAACTGCCGAATTAGTAGATCCTGCTCCGCTGCGAATACTTAAATTAGCTCCTGTTACATACATTTCAGTACCCGACACACTTAAGTATTGGGTCTTCTCCTGCAAATCAGCTATTTCGTTGGTTTGATTCGTGTCGTTAGATTGTAACGCCGTAATCAAACCCGTCAATGTGTCAATTTGACTTTGCAAGGATGTGATTTGTGATGCCAGAGCAAAATCAGTAGAATCATTGCCATCTAGTTTGTTGGCATCTTCGGCAAAATCAGCATAATTTGTTAAAAAGGCATGTGGCACACTCATCGTTGCTTGTCTAGGGTTTTGTATAACTCCTGCTACTTCCAATTGAAACCAAGCTTGGCCAGCAAAATGACTACCATCTAATGGTGTTGTATTACCCAAAACCAAGGTAAAAACACCCTCATTAACGGTCACAGAAGCAAATGATTCTTGCCACAACAATGAACCATTTAAGGCATCATCGTAAATACTCATGCTCATACTAACAGTATCATTAGTCGGCAAACCATTAGTGGTTAAGACCCCCTGATAAGTGATTGTTTGCGCTGCAACTGTATTGATGGTTATCACATACAGAATTATTGTTATAAATATTTTCATTTAATTGCCCCAATTATTGCTCAAAACTGTTTTTAAAAATCAAATCATTGCCCGATTGTGCCAAAAGACCACCATTGAATTGATAACTACCACCACTGGCATTGTGCCCTGCATCTATCTGACCCATAGAACTCGTGACAGAATAGACTCCACCCGATGTCACACCGCCTCCTGAAGAAATGGTAGTCTTTACTAAATGATAGTTACTGCTTTTAATGGCTTCATTTGAATCCTTTTTAAGAGCACTATTCTGGATATCAGCGACATTAACTCTGGATACCATACTCAGGATTATCACTATTAAAATTCTAATTTTCATGGTTGTTCAATTGTGTCTATTAAGTACATATACAATATTGTGGCATCAAGAGGACATTTATTTTGAAACAATGAAATCAAATGAAGTGACAAAGCTTTGTTTGCACCCTTATTTTCTATATCGGGCTTTGGGGAATACTGGCTTTAGGAAAAACAATTGAGAAAATTAGAATGCCTCAAAGAGCTTCTTAATTTAATTTCACTTCAAAACTCAGCTCAGCAAAATTTGCACTGTCATCCATCGCAGTTACTGTATAAAGACCAGTCTCCAATCCAGAGAGAATTAATTGGCTGCTTGTAGTTTTTTGCAAAACCCCATTGAGCAACCAATAACTTTGCCCTATTGCTCCTTGCAAGTTGAGTTGCACTTCTGGCATTTTTTGACTTGAAGCTTCTGGATATAATAGTGAATGATCATGAACTCCTATAATTTTCAATACACTATTGGATTGCATAAGGCTGCATTGTGATTTGAAAGCTGGCAAAAATGAAGCGCGTCTAAAGGGTTTAGCAATCCACGGTTCCAAAACTTTGGGCCATACCGCATATTCTTTATTAATCGTTTCACCTTGCCAACAGGATGGCAACACTCTTAAGCCTGATTTTTTATCCAGTTGAACTGTTATCAAGCCAGTAGAAAAAACCCGACTCAACGGATCACTAATCGTTGGCGGAGCCGTGTCATCAACAAGATAGGCGAATCTTTCTTGTTGGCAATACTCTGGTTTTTGCGCCTTCGCCTTTGTTCCTAGAGGCCAACATATTTTGCTACTGAGTACATTGAAAGGTTTTTCTGGGCTTTGAAACCACTCTTTGGGCAACAAGGCCAATACTTGCTGCAACAAAGGCACGGCAGAGCGCCTGCCACTGTTCTTTTCTAAAGCAGATCCATCGGCCTGCCCTAGCCAAATACCAATACTGAATTTTTTATTGCTGGCTATCACCCAAGCATCACGAGAACCATAACTTGTTCCTGTTTTGTAGGCAATCTTTTCGGCTTGATTAAAATAACGTGAACGTACTTTTCTCATTGGCACTTGCGATAAAATATTTTGCAACACCCAAGCACTTCCTGCACTCATCACTTGATACTCTCGCTTCTTTTCAGAAGAACTTAAGCGCACATTTCCAGACCGACCTTTTCGACCCAAACTGCTAAACAAACCCACCAATTGCTGCATGGACACACCTCCTCCTCCCAAGGCGATGGACAAATTTGGTTTAGCCTTATTGGGCAATTGCATGTCCAATCCCGCATTTTTCATATGAGCATAAAAACTTTCAGCTGTGACTTGATCCAATAGCTGTACAGCAGGCATATTCAACGAACGCCCTAAAGCTTGTGAAACACTGACAGCTCCGTGAAATGAACTGCTGAAGTTTTTCGGCCGATAACCACTAAAAGATTGTGGTACATCAAACAAGAGAGATTCGGAGTGAATTAATCCCTTGTCCAAGGCCATGCCATAAATAAAAGGCTTAAGAGTCGAACCGGGAGATCGAATCGCCTTAATCATATCAACATGCCCAGCTCGTGCTTGGCTCAAAAAATCCGCACTGCCAATATAGGCCAAAGCTTGCATGCTTTCATTATCAACCAATAACAAAGCCGCAGACATCTCCTTGGATTTGGCTGCTACATAATTTTTTACTAAATTCTCAAGAGGCTGTTGCAAGGCAGTATCTAGAGTTGATTCGATTAATCTTTTTTGTGGATATTGTTGACTTAATCGACGGCTGAGCAAAGGAGCAATCATCGGATGAGTATTGTACTGTGCCCATACGGGTTCTTGCATAGACTCAGCAATCACTTGAGGATTCCAGATTGAGAAATCTAACAAGCGTTTTAACAACTTATTGCGTGCTTTTTCGGCTCGTAACGGATAACGATCCGGCCGATAACGCGAAGGAGACTGCGGCATTACCGCTAACAAAGCGGCCTCAGAATGACTTAGCTGAGCAGCTGTTTTACCAAAATAAGCATAACTAGCAGCCTGAACCCCTTCTATGGGCCCACCAAAAGGAGCATAATTTACATAATAAGTGAGGATTTCATCCTTAGAATAATGCCACTCCAATTGCAAGGCACGGAACATTTGTGCCAATTTTCCAGACAGTGTTTTTTTGTGCGGTTTTAATATCCTCGACACCTGCATGGTTAAAGTCGAAGCTCCAGAAACCAGCTCTCCATGACGAAGCCACTGCCAAAATGCGCGGCCAACGGCTAAAGGATTGACCCCAAAATGCTGATAAAAATAACGGTCTTCGTAATTAATCAGAGCTTCGAGATACAACGGGGAAATTTCAGTAAGCTCAACTGGATAACGCCACACGCCTTGAGCATCAGGAAACGCCCGAAGCGGCTGTCCATTTCTATCCACCACAACTTGGGCGAAACTTCGCTTTTCAAAATCATCCATCGGCAAAGGAATCAACCAATCCAAAGCAATAAAACACACAAACAGGAACAGCAGCCCAATGAGCAATCGTTTAAACCATTTTTTTATTTTATCCAAGATTTCGTCCACTTCTAAAACCGATTACGGTATTGTGCTGCAAAAATATGTCCAAAATCTAGCTGAATCATGATAATTTCCTAATTGGTGATGAAGCTTTTTAGGATTTCTTAGGCGCATTAAGGGCTTGTGCTCTCATTGTGATTTTCTATATCGGGATTTGGGTAAGAGCTTATCCGAAAAACACTCAAAGAATCGTGTCAGCAATTAACTTTTTTTAGTTGGCTTTTGCCAGCCATCTATGGTTTTCAGTTTGGCACGAGACAAGCTCAGCTTACCTTGTTCTGCATCTTTGGTGAGAGTTGTTCCTGCACCAATAGTGGCGCCTTTACCAACGGTTACAGGAGCAATAAGCTGGGTGTCGGAACCGATAAAAACCTCGTCTTCGATAATGGTTTTAAATTTATTCACTCCATCGTAGTTGCAAGTGATTGTTCCTGCTCCGATGTTGCAATGATCACCAATCTGACAATCGCCTAAATAGGTCAAATGCGAGGCTTTGGAATTGTGACCTATGGTGGTTTTTTTGGTTTCTACAAAATTACCCACTTTGGCCTTGCTTGCCAATTTGGTGCCCGGACGCAATCGTGCAAATGGCCCTATATCGCAATCGCCTTCGGTAACAACATCTTCTAGCATTGAATGCGGAGCAATCCGTGTGCCTTGGCCTAAAGTACAATTTTTAATGAGACTGTAGGCTCCAATACTCACGTCATCAGCAATGCTGTTTTGTCCCTCAAAAATCACACCAACATCAACATTGATATCTTGCCCGCAGTTTATTGGCCCTCGAATCTGCACCGATTGAGGATTGGCGAGATAGACACCTTGTTGCATTAATTCGTTTCGCAATTGGCTTTGTTTTAGCGCTTCACACTGAGCCAATTGTACGCGATCATTGATGCCTTGAATACTGCGAGAATCTTCAACTTGGACGGCATGGAAACTTTTTCCTTGCTGATGAGCCACAGCCAAAATATCGGTTAAATACAATTCACCTTGAGCATTATCGGTGTTTATTTGACTCAACCAATTCTGCAAATCAGCTTGAGTGGCCATCATAATGCCCGAGTTAATTTCATCGACTTGTTTTTGCTGGGAATTAGCATCTTTTTCCTCAACTATAGCCTCAACCTGACCACTTTCATTTTTGATAATACGACCATAACCAAAGGGATTGTCCATCTTTGCGGTTAATACAGCTTGCGAGTGTTGTAGTAGCTTTTTTAAATCTGAAGCTTGTATTAAAGGTGCATCACCAACCAAAACAATCACTTTTGCTTGTTTGTTCAGATAAGGCAGAGCCAGTTGCACTGCATGTCCAGTCCCTTGTGGATTGGCTTGCTCAACCCAAATCAAGTCTTTTGAGGCCAGATGTGCTCGCAATTGCGCCCCTTGATGACCATAAACCATAATGATTTTATCAGCCGATAGCTGTTCGCTGGTCGCAAGAATCTGCTCAATAACGGTACTGCCTGCAAGTGAGTGCAATACTTTTAGTTTTTTTGATTTCATTCGTGTGCCCTTTCCAGCAGCAAGAACGACTATATTAAGAGGGGTTTTGGTATTTTCAGGCATAAAAAAATTAATCGGCTATTGAACAGATTTATTTTACCCTAAGAGTTTGCCTGGGAATAGAATTCATAAGCAAAGAAAGCTGGATTTAGAACTGTTTTTTGTTGACTTGAGGCAATTATAGCTCAGTGATAGAGTTGAAATCGGTAAAAGCAGCCATTCGAGATTTATTGTATTCGATCTTCAATCAGGCACTAATTCAATTAAATTAGTGCCTGATTGAAAAAGAGTAGCTCCCAAACACCGACTCGTTGAGAATATTTTTATTAAATAAAAGCTTGTTATTACTAAGCTTTCGAGTTTCTATAAATAATTTTCTTCTCAAACAACTTTACTTTTTAAAAATAAGCCAACACAACTACTTTTGCGAGATAAGCTGAATATTAAACGGAACTTATTAATTGCAGTACTAGCATCGTGATTTCTATATCGAGATTTGGCTAATCTATGCATCAATGCAGGTACAAAGAAAACCCAAATCCGCCACCGCCATGATTCCATCCTCCTTGGTGAGAGTAATCGAAGTTATCGTAATAAGGCTGATAGTACTGATAAGCATTATTATCATGTCCATAACTATTCTGATAGCCATATCCATGTCGGACTTGGTTGTAGTTATTATGCCCAAGATACCCGTGTCCTTGCTGATAATTATTATGACCTCCATCATAATACCCATAACCACTATAAGAATGCTGGATTCCATTGCGATAAGGACTATTAAAAACTTGATAGTTAGAATGGCCATTGTTATGACCTCTTTGGTAGGCAAAAGTATTAAAACTCATTGATAATAGGACAAGTGTTGTTAAAAAAAACAATGGCTTTTTCATGGTTAATCTCCAAAAATTTATGTATCGCAATTCAGTTTAACGATTGAGGCTGAATTCTTCCTGAACGACAATATCTCGTTCAGATTCGATTCATTTTGCAACATTATGTCCAGAAGCGTTATAATTCCCATATAATTCCGAGACATACATACAATGACAAAAACCACCATGAATAATAAAGAACTTATACACCTCTTGCCCAAGGCAGAGCTTCATTTGCATATAGAAGGCACTTTTGAGCCAGAACTGATGTTTGAAATTGCAAAAAGAAACAACATTAAATTAGCACACGACTCAGTTGAATCACTGAGAAGCACTTACGAATTTGATAATTTGCAGGAGTTTTTAGATATATATTATCAAGGTGTTAATGTTTTACAAAAAGAGCAAGATTTTTATGATTTAACCTGGGCCTATTTGCAACGAGCCAAGGCGGACAATATTGTCCATACCGAGATCATGTACGACCCACAATCGCATACCGAACGCGGCATTGATTTTGATATTGCCATCAGCGGCATTCATCGTGCTTTGTCTGATGGCCAGCAAAAACTAGGCATAAGCTCTTACCTTATTTTAAGCTTGTTGCGCCATTTAAGCGAAGAGGAATGCTTAGCTACTTTGGAACAAGCCGTTCCGCATTTGGACAAAATCAAGTCCATTGGCTTGGACTCTTCTGAATTAGGACATCCCCCTGAAAAATTCACTCGCCTGTACCAACGCGCTAGTGAATTGGGATTACTGAAAGTGGCTCACGCTGGTGAAGAAGGCCCTGCAGCTTACGTATGGAGCGCTATAGATGTGCTAAAGGTAGATCGTATCGATCATGGTAATCGTTGTTTGGATGATGACAAGTTGGTTGAACATATTATCGAAAAGAACTTGACTTTAACCGTCTGTCCTTTGTCTAATTTGAAACTTCAAGTGGTCAAAGACTTAAAGCAGCATCCCATTAAAACCATGCTTGATAAAGGCTTGAATGCGACGGTTAACTCGGATGACCCTGCTTATTTTGGCGGCTATGTGAATGATAATTTTATCGCCATTGATGAAGCATTAAACCTTTCGCAAGAGGACATAATACAATTGGTGGAAAATTCATTTACAGGCAGCTTTCTAGCGCCTCAGCACATTAAAGAACACCTCAAACAAATTGCTATTATCCTAAGCCCGATATAGAATCGCTAAATAACGTGCGATCACTTGAAGGTATAGTGAATCAATATATGTCACTATAAAGCATCGCTCAACCAGAGAGCTGTGTTTGCTCATTTTCTTTAGTAAAACATGTTTGAGCAATATAAAAGCTAATCATTTCATAGCTTCTTTCAGCAAATATACATGGAATTTACAGCGATGATTTCAAGCGAGTCTTTTACTGGAATAAGATGAGCAAATACAGCGTTGCTAAACAATTGCATTTGTTTTATTGTCATGTCTCTGGATTCCCTTTTTCAAGGGAATGACAGAGTTCTTTTAATCACTGTTGAATAGTGAATCAATATAAGTCACTGTTCAGCATCGCTCAACCAAAGAGCTGTGTTTGCTCATTTTCTTTAGTAAAACATGTTTGAGCAATATAAAAGCTAATCATTTCATAGCTTCTTACAGCAAATACACGTGGAATTTACTGTGATGATTTCAAGCGAGTCTTTTACTGAATAAAATGAGCAAATACAGCGTTGCTAAATAATTGCATTTGTTTTATTTTCATGTCTCTGGATTACCTTTTTCAAGGGGATGAGAGGGTTCTTTATTGGGATTTGGATATTATTGCAGGATAATCTTGTTGAGTAATTGATCCAACTGAGTGAGCATCATCGGATCAGGCAATGTCGCTAGCTTAATCTGTTGTTGGCGCTTTTCGAAAGCCACTTTTTTTGAAAGATACAAGTGCAATTGCTCTTGGTTATTGTTTTCAAACAGAGTGAGAGCTGTTTTTAAAAACAAATGGTATTCTATCAACCAATTCGGTGAAGCAATTTTTTCTAGTACTTTAAATATGGCAAAGGATTCATCACTTCGCTCCAACTCAATGGCTGACAAAGCCAAGGCAATCCCTGCGATTAGTTTTGTTTTGTCTGTCACTGCGTTGTGATAAAACACCTCTTTGGCTATGGTATAAGCTCGAATATTGTCTTTTTGCAGATAACGACTCAAAGCAAGCCACGAACGGTATTCTCTTGATTCCGCATCAGAAATCTCATACGTTAACAAAGTCTCAAAGATTTTTTGTGCTTTTTTATATGCCTGAATTTTAATCCAATGAATCCCTAAGTTAAGTTCAGCAATATTCAAATGCCCTTTGCTATTGGCTTGATATTGATAATCAATGGCTTTTTGCAGATAAAAGCCAGCCAGTTCATCGTGACCCAAAGCACTTAATATATTGTAAAACGCACTAAAGTTTTGCTGAAACTGGTTTAAATCATTTTGTTCCAGAGTGAAATTCATTGCGATTTCAGCATATTTCATCGCTTTCTCAAACTCTCCCTGATTAAAACTATTCTCAGCAAGAGCGGAGTAAGAGTAGGTAATCAAATGATCAAGATTGAGTTGAATTGCTAATTCCTGAGTTTTTATAATATGTTTAAGCGATTCCTTATTTTTATTTTGCAACGCATAGACGTGAGCTAAATTAATGTGAGCCCGAGTCTTTATTTGCAAATATTCAGGTTCATTTATAGATTCAATCAAGGCGTTAAAAGCATCAACAGCTTTTTGGAATTCATCATTAGTGAGGTAATACCGTGCTCGGTACAAGTGTGCTAAGTATAAACCTTTTCGATAATTCAGTTTTTCGTAAATCTCTTCTGCTTTATTAATAAACAGCCACATTAAGTCCAAGTGACCTGTGTAAGTATTGATATTTGCTTGCAGGAGATAGGCATCACCAATCACGATACTTGGATTTTTTGCTACTGATAAATCTGTCGCTTCTTTTAAGGCTTTCAAACTTTCTGGATAATTACCACTATAATAATAAGCACTTCCTATTAGGTAATTTACTTTTATTGCATCACTGTTCGAGAGTGAGTTATTCTTTTTGAGTCTGGCTAATTTTTGCAATGATATTTTCGAATCTTTTTTAACTAACTCCAAATATTCTTGGTATTTTTCTTGCGATAAGACGGATTGATTTTCCCCAAAATATACAACATATACCAGCATTATTACAACAATACTAGCGGCAATCATAAGAAAATACTTTGTTGGAATTTTTTTCTTGTGATTGCTTGCTTGTTGTTTTGGCTTGGCTTGCTTTTCTTCTTCTGCAACTGAAGTTGTTGCTTCTAATACTATTGGCGGCTTTACTTCTTCAATAGCCGTAATTTTAGACGTTATTTTATAACCTTTGCCATAAACATTGGCCAAAATATTAGGACTAAATCCATGTGTTTTGAAAACTTTTCTTACTTCTTGAATGATTTTAAACAAGGAGTCATCACTGACGACCATGTCTCCCCAAAGAGCCTGCATCAGCGACTCCTTGCTGACAATACTGTTAGCCGATTTGATAAACACATGCAATGCCACAAGTATTTTGTCAGACTGAACGACTTTATGAGAGTCCATATAAACATTTTCTTGCGAAAGTCTAATTTCTGTATTTTCAAGAGCGAAAATCATGAATCCTTTGCTAGCATAATTAAATTATAATTATTCTAACCAAATTCTGCCAAACTATACACACTTAATCTTCATTATTTGAAATTATTCTGTTTGAATAAGAAGGGTTTCGAGCTGGTAAGGCAGCTCATCAAGCTGTTTTACACTCTTAACTTTACCATTTTTGATTAGGGGCAATCCAAACAACAAAAGCAAGATCAGAGTCACAGTTATTTTCATAATCACATGCAAAGGCATTCCATTCTTGTTAATAGCCACACCAATAAGGATGACAATCAATGGAATAACAATTATCAAACTGATCAAGCTAAAATAATACAGTTTATTTGAACCTACAAGGTAATTGAAATCTGCCTGAGGATGTTGTTTTAAAGTTTGTAAAAGGTCTGCAAAGCTGTGTAAATTTTGTATCGGCTGGCCAAATCGTTTTATCGCTCCTGTATGGATTTTAATTTTTCTGTTTTTGTTATGACGAATCACACAAGAAAAGCCATCACCAAAGGATTTAATAATCTGTACAGAATCAATCTCAGAGATAGGGATTAATACAGAAAGGGCATTGCTCTTATTAAAAGTGATGACATCCTTGTCGATCACTATCTCTTGCCAATCCGCCCAAATCGTGTCTCTGAACTTATGGCTCACTTTTGTTGCATCAGCCATAAGCTTAAAAACCCAAAGACTTGCTGATATCGCATTCAGTGTTATCCAACACCGATAATTGAGTCAAAGACTGACTACCTGCACCTAAATTTGAAAGTGTGAAATCGTAATTCAGATTGGCTTGATTGCATGCATTCCAGCTCATGGAAAGTTCTCCCATAACTGTAGTTTGACTCGTGCCTGAAAGCAAATTTGCACCAGTATAGCTTTTCATTTCCGCAACGTTTATGGTTTGATTGTTGACGGACCCACTGCCTCGCATCCACATCTGATTGCCATTGTTATCGTAGGTAAACCATGTGACCACAGCCATCTGCACACCATTCTCTTCGTACAAATAGGTGGTCAATCCTTCTCCCGAGCGGTTTACATCGTACCAGGAACCCGAAACGCCATTTGGCAAGTTTTTAGTGCTTGTAGCACACTCATTGCCAGGAATTTCTTTGTCTTTTGTTAAGGCAACTTCTTCTGTTGCAATTGCACTGAAATCAAAACTTAATAGAGCTGAATTGCACTGGCTAAAACGAATCATCGCCTGACCTTCATTAACAACTGAGACATCTGAACTGGTGAACGCAGCTCCAAATTGAGCCCCTGATGTGCTGTAAACTTCTTGGAAATCCAGCGTATTCCCACTTGCTGTGCCTATACCAAGCAACCAAAGGCTGTTGCCGTTATGATTAAGACTTGCAAACATGAGAGCGCGGCCATCGTTTAATAACTCAAGGCTGATTTGCTGATCATCAACACCTTGCGCATTCCAAGTTCCTGATATTTTGGAATCAACTGGATAATTAGAATCTCCGCCGCTTGATTCGCGTGAAAAATGGTGAAAACTAGTCACATCAGCATCATTAAATCCGCCACTTGCAGAGTTAACCAGCAAGTCCGTGTCATTAAAAATTAAATTACCGCCAAAACGGTCGTACAAATTACTGGGATTGCTGGCTACAAGTTTTTGATCTTCTACAAAGAGTTGATTGGCATCGCGACTAAAAGTATAGACCGCACCTAAGGTCAAGGATGAATCTTCTCCAGCTCCTGCACCAACTATTAATTCGTCTGCTGACAAACGCACAGAGATGCCGAATTGATCATTAAAGGTGCTATCACTGGCTTGAATGAATTGACTTTCTGCCCATTGACCATTGCTCTCTTTATTAAAGACGGTCACACCTCCTATTCCACCAGCTTGCACGTTGCCAGCGACCATGGTGTCTGCAAATATTTCGATCTGGTTGCCTAAATTTGAATTGCGTGTATCGTTGATTGTTTGGGTATTTTGCCACTGATTTCCTTGTTTTTCATAGACATAAATGCGTCCGGGTTGATTGACCGCTTGCTCTCCCCATGCTCCAACAATTACTTGGTTGTTTTCCACATCAAAATCTTGTCCAAATAAGTGAAAGTCTTCTTCAAGTTTTTGTGTTTCTACAAATCCAGAACCCGTCTTCTCAAAAACATAAACTCCAGTACTCACAGGAAAAGACACCGAGAAGATAGTATCGTATTCGTGTGCATGCACTAAAAGAATATCGCCTTCTAAGACAAGTTGAAAACCCATACCCTTGCCATTGGTCAAATCACCGGCTTGCAATGTTTCTTGCAGTTGCCAATTGCCTGAATCAAAACTTGTAATAAAAACTCGTGAATCAGCATCACCACTACTACCGCTCATGCCCATTCCAGAACGTGCACCTGCTGGCATACCAATGGCCAAAATTCCATTGTCATAAGCTAAGCCAAAACCAAAGCCATCGCCATTGCTGCATGTTCCGGTCAAATCCTGCGCTGTTAGACGTGCTATTTCTGCATAACTTCCATCGACTTTTTCATAAGTAATAACTTCACCACAACTATCAGCATCATTGCCACGGGTGAATATTCGCGGCCAAGAAACCACCAAAAGGTCTTCTGCAAAGACCATATTAATCCCAAAATCACTTTGCGCTGATTCAGCAGGCGCCAAATCTTCGACCAGACTCCAGTCTTGTGCTAAGACAGAAAAATTTAAAACCAATAAAACTATAATAATTTTCATAATAAATCCAAGTATGTAATGGCTTCATTTTATAGAGTTTAAGGATGTTTCAAACCCCTAGTTTTGGGGGGATGACATCAAAATCAATGTTTATTCTGTTTTGCTCCATCCAGTATTTGATAATAATCGCCTTTTTCTGCTGTAAAAATATGCAATTCTATGGTTGTATTTGTAGGAGAATCTAAAACTCCCAAAGTTACACCAATCCACTTGTGTTTTTCCTGATCCACAGGATCAAAAAACAGGGATGAACCGCATTCTTTGCAAAAACCACGCCGAACCTTTTCTGATGAATAATACCATTGAATGTATTCTTCACCCTCAATTGTCAAATCACCTCTAGGCACATCAACTCCAGCATAGATATGACCTGTCCACTGCCTGCATTGACGGCAATGACACATATCTCCAGAACCAAGATCAGCTGTTATTTTTAGTTTAACTTTTCCACACAAACACGAACCTTTGTGCATATTCACCCCTCCTATTAAAATATTTAAACGGCTTACTTGTATGCCATTATCAAAATCCCGATACAGAAACACAAAATAGAGTGCTATAATCGTGTTTTTGTATCGGGATTTAGGTATTATACCTGCTTTATGAAAGCAACGATCAAACCACGTATTAAAATATGCTGTATAAGCTCCATTGCCGAAGCACGATTGGCCATCGAGTGTGGAGCCGATGCGCTAGGTCTTGTCGCTCAAATGCCCAGCGGTCCTGGGGTCATTTCTGATTCTCAGATAGAAACAATCGCCAAAACAATTCCTCCGGCTATTGCTTCTTTTTTATTGACCAGCGAAACAGATCCACAAGCCATCATTCGCCATTATAACAAGGTCAATACAACAACACTGCAACTGGTCGATGAACTCGCTATCACAAGTTATAAAACAATTCGACAGGCTCTTCCGCATGTAAAATTGGTGCAAGTCATCCATGTTATTGACGACAATTCGATTGAACAATCTATCGCAGTTTCTGCTCATGTTGATGCCATACTGCTAGACAGTGGCAATCCAAATTTACAAATAAAAGAATTAGGTGGCACGGGCAGAACTCACAACTGGGAACTTAGCAAAAAAATTCGAGAAACAATTTCCATCCCTTTATTTTTAGCAGGAGGCATTTCCGCAAACAACATCCAAAGAGCTATACAATATGTTCAACCCTTTGGTATTGACCTATGCAGCAGTGTCAGAAGTGCAGGTAGCCTGGATAAAGTAAAGCTAATCACGCTATTTAAAAATAGTAAAAAGTAACACTAAACACATCTTTTTAAAGCATTCGTATGATTTATTGCAATGTGCTATTATAGAGACCTTTGATATCTTATATAAGCCCATGAAAACTCTTATCCATACCATTATTTTATTAAGCTTCCTATCAACATCCATTGCGAAGTCACCTTTTGACACGCATAAAGAAAAAATCAAATCATTGAAAAATATTTATGTTCTCACTGATACGCTGGTGGTTGATGATATGAAAGGCCAACAAATAGGACTCACTACTGAATACAATTATATTTTAGGTCAAAAATTATTTAAAAATCTTAAAACCCTGCTAGCTTCTTCGCTAAATGCCAACTTTATTCATGTAGCAAATACCGTTGGATTGTACGAACAAGACAATGTCTATTTAGAGGACTCTTTAGACCTTAATCACAAAATTATTTTACCCAAAATAGACCCAAGTGTTAGTTTTACGCGCCAAGATGATTTTCTAAATCAATTAAATCCGCTTGCTGATAGGTCTTTCGACATGAGTCGCCCGACTAAAATGCATAAAAAATACCAAGCCAGAATGTTAGACAAAGATTTTTCACGAATCTCCAGGTTGAACCTTGATAAAGATGACGCTGTGCTCATGCTCCTGACATCAGGCATAAAAGTCCCTGGCAAAAAAACTGCTGGGAAAGCGGCTTTAGTCGGCATTCTTACATTGGGAATGGTTCTTGCCATTGAAACTTCTGCCACTAATTTCAACGTTGTGCTGATGGCCAGTGATGGAACACTGCTGTGGGCAGGAAAATCTCTTAAAGCAGGGAAAGGTGACAAGGATAAAAAACTATTAAAATTATTGAAAAAATCTTTTAAAAACTTTCCCATTAAACTGCCGAAAGTAAAGAGTCGTTAAACCAATTCAATCCTATGATAATTTTCATCCGTGCTTTAAATTTTTCACTTCTCTATTCCTCTCAAAAACTCTTTGTTGTTAAACAATCTGATGAATTTACTCTTCGAGCCAAAACAGGATTGGCAAACAACAAAGGGCATTATATTGGCTGGTATGTTGGCTACATTGTCACAAAAGAGAATACCTTCTTTTTTGCAACCGCTATTAAATTTAATTATGACAAATATTTTAATAACAAGCGCAAAGATATTACAATGAGAGCCTTGAAACAACTGGGAATAATTCCATGAACATGTGCTTAAACAACATCCATCTAGAAGGCAATTTGGTTCGTTTAATACCTTTGAATACTGAACATAAAGATGAAATCATCGAAGCTGCGTCCGATGGTAAACTCTGGAAACTGTGGTACACCTCTGTTCCATCAATTGCAACCGTTGACAACTACATCAAATCTGCATTGAAAGAAAAGGATGGAGGCCAAGCTCATGCCTTTGCTGTAATCGACACCTCAACAAACCGTCTTGTTGGATCCACACGTTACTGCAATGCCCTCAATAATAATCGAATTGAAATTGGCTACACATGGTATGCCAAATCAAGTCAACGCACTGGCATTAATACCGAGTGCAAATATTTACTCTTAGGCCATGCCTTTGAAGTCATGCATTGCATTGCGGTTGAATTCCGCACCCACTGGCACAATCATGCTTCTCGTAACGCCATCGCAAGATTGGGTGCCAAACAAGATGGCATCTTAAGAAACCACCTTGTGGATGACGAGGGCAACTATCGAGATACCGTTGTATTTTCCATCACCAAACAAGAATGGCCTACGGTTAAGAAAGCACTGAGTTTTAAAATGAAACAAAGTTATGCTTATGCGCAGTTAAAATAGTTTATTTTATCAAATGAAGCCACTCAAAGTTCCAAATTTTCCTTTATAAAGTCTAATGACCTGGCAATATAAACTATATATATTAACACAAGTTATTATCTGATCAGTTAATCTGATTAAATTTTAACTCCCCTTATACAGGATCGTATATAAATACACTTAGTGAACGAAACTATCCTATGAAATATGTGTTAGTTCATTTTTTTTTGAAAAACCTAAATCCCGATATAGAAATTACTCTGATAGATATGATGTAGTGAACTGTCAATCTTAAATCCTTATTTGAGCCTGGAGTTTGGCAGAGAAAAGGCGATTTTGTCTTTTATTGAGTTCTTGGACAAGCTCCCAATATATTATCAATAAAAGCTTGTCGATCATCCTCAATTTGCGTCAACAGGCTCTTGCTAACTTGGGTGTTGCTGTCGTATTTTGCACTCCAACGCATCATTTCAACTATTATTGGCGCTAACTCTGCCCCCTTTTTTGTAATTTTATAGATGGAACTCCGACGGTTTTTTGGGTCTAGAGACTTACTGATAATTCCACATGACTCTAGTTCCTTCAATCGACTTGCTAAAATATTTGTCGCAATTTTTTCTTCGCTTGATAACAATTCACCATAACTTGTATAACCTTTAATAAGTATATCGCGTATAACAATCAAACTCCAGCGATCACCAAATACATCTAGAGCAAATGCAATTGGACAGCCCGTGTCTCTTTTCTTGTTTTTCATTGAACCCAAATCTCGATATAAAAAACAATATTATACATGTAAAACTCATTAAATTAATGTTTTTTACTTGCAATATGCAAGTTCATCTGTAGAATGCATTGCCACTACTTGCATTTTGCAAGTTGTTTTCAACATACAGGAGAAAATTATGTCACCAGAATTATTTTGGTTAACTCTATACACCTTATTAACAGCTCTAATGGTTTTGCCTTATGCCGTATTTAGAACAAAAAAACTTGGAGGTATTATACAAGTATTCAAAACTCCGCTGCCTGGAGATAGTCCTATCGAAGCGCCTTGGGCTCACCGAGCTTATCGCGCTCATATGAATGCATTTGAATCCTTAGTGTTATTTGCTCCCTTAGCCATAATTGTCCATATCACAGACTCAAGCAGCACTGTCACTAGTACTGCTAGTGCTATCTTCTTTTGGGCTCGATTGGTTTATGCACCACTCTATTATTTTGATGTTGCCTATTTAAAAACATCTGCTTGGTCAATAGCCTACCTAACACTATTTGTCATAGCTTTTCAATTGTTATTTTAGCCAAGACCTCACAAGTGGTACCCATAGGAAACATAGATTAATTAAAGCCGCATGTGTGTATTACATGGAAAACTTAACTTTTCTTCTGGCTTTAATTTGTTCTGCCACAGGAGCAAATTTATAGTGCTGAACACTTTTTATCGCCTCAACATCAAATATCCCCTTGGGTTTAGAATCTACCACAACTGGATTTTTTACCGACCCATCGGTCAAAACATCAAATTCTACAACAACATAACCACTAATCTTAGCGACTGCTGCCGCTCGTGGATATAAAGGCCTTGGCGTTGATAAAGCAACCAGTTGTGTTGCTGCATGAGGCTCCGATGCAGGTGACTTTGAAAGACTTGGCGGCTTGGGAACAAGTGGTACTTGTTCTGGATTATCGCTTAATATCACTCTTTCGGCCAACACCGTTGTTGTCACAAACAAGCCAACAATTGAAAGCGCCAACAGAGATCTTGACACCAGTGAAGAGAAAGCACTTTGGGGTTTAAGGTTTTTAATTAACATAATTCGCTCCTTTAATAGAGATGAGGATGAACAATACAGTTCAGTTTGTTTAAACAACGGTCTGGATTGTTGATTAAGTTGTAACAAGAGTTTGGAGTACTTTGAAGCTTGCTTGGACACGTTCAAAACATGTTCATCGCAAGATATTTCTAGATCTTTTTTTATGCAAGAGTTCACTAAATAAATAACTGGATGAAACCAAAACAAAGAAACAAGAATTTTATAAAGCACCAATAACAATGGATCAAAACGAGTGCAGTGAACCCTTTCATGAGCCAGCAATAACCGCTGTTGAGATGCGTTATAAGCCTGTTGAAAATCACAGGGAACAAAAACAGTGGGATGAAGTACACCAAAGGCCACAGGGAATTTCAAGAAAGGAGTTTTAATATAGAATGTTTCTTCATTCGAGTTCAGCAGCAAAGCTTTTTTCAAGTTGAAGTAATTGATGACTAAACGACTTAACAACAGCACTGAAACGGCCATCATTGCAATCAACAATATATCCTTCCAAGACCAAGACAAATTGTAACGATAAGAAACCCAAAGCGTTGGCATTTGAATAAATTGTGAAACAGCAGACGGTATTGAGCTCACGGTCTTAATAAAATAGAGAGAAAACAAGAGCACAAAACCCACAATAAATATCCACCACAGCTTATAAACAACAAGTGTACTACTGCCACTGCGGAGCATAAAAGCGCGTAAAAATAAAAAAAACAAACCTATAATAGCAATATACAGACTACTCAGAATGACCAGGGCATAGATTACACTCATCAATCTTGCTCCATTTCATTAATCATCTTTTTTATTTCTTTCAGCTCTTTCTCACTGATATGTTCATGCTCAGTAAAAGCGGCAAACAAGCCACTGAAACTACCAGAATACATGCGTTCAATAAAATTTTTGTTCTCTCTTTTTAAATAATCCTTTTTTGTCAGAGTTGTGCTATAAAGATAATGCCGGCCTTGTTTTTCAAAATTCAAAAAGCCCTTTTTCAACAAGCGATTAATCAGTGTTTTAACCGTTACATAACTCCAAGATTCTTCAGTTAATTCCTCAGCAATTTGCTTACCATTCAACGGCTGGTTTTGCCATAATACAGCTAAAATCTTGGCTTCTGACAAGCTAATTGGATTGTTTTTATTGGTGGATGCAGTTCTTTTCATTTTTGATTACACTTGTAAACGAAACCGAATTGTTACACATGTAATCACAGCTGTCAAGCCAATAAATAAAATATTGACTTATTTGTAATGGTGATGAAGCTTTTTGAGGATTTCTTAGGCGCATTAAGGGCTTGTGCTCTCATTGTGATTTTCTATACCGGGATTTGGGTGTAAGCAAATCCCGATAGTGTCAACACAAAACTAGAGCTAAATAGAGTGAATATTCAAGCTTTATTGTGATAAACTAATGCAAATGCATTAACAAAGAGAAGAACAAATGAAAAGTTGGATCAGTAAGTGGATTATGTTTGTCGCTGTTGGACACACAACAGTTGCTATGTTATTTTTTAGCAAATTTTACATCGAGATTATACAAAACGGTCTTATCAACACGGTAAAATCACCACAAACAGGCTTGGCTGTTTGGTTTTTATTATTTGGCTTTATGTTGTTTATTTTTGCCATGCTTGTGGCTGTCATCGAAAAAAACGAAACGTCCCAAATCCCCTTCTCCATAGGCATCGCCCTTTTGATTCTTACGCTCTTAGGTGTTATTTTGATGCCCGTTTCAGGCTTTTGGTTACTATTTCCTGCTGTTATTGCGATTCTTTTAAACAAACAAGAACAACAAGCCGAGAGCTAAACATGACTGTAAAGATGGCAACTCCATATAAAAGCACTAAAAAAATGGAAATCACAAAACCTTCGCAAAAGGACTAAACGCAACTCGGTTTAGTTTTGTGCTAACTTATTTTTAGACAGTAAAGCTGTTCGAGTACTATGTTCTTAATAAAACCACGTAAGCTTGATAAAAAAAACAATTCTTCGAGGCCAAGAATCTCAACGAGTTACTGTCTAAAAATAAGTTAGCACAAAACTCTAAACAATTGCAATAAAGCTTTAAAACTGGTGATAGCACTTGAATAAATTCCCATAGAAACGCTTTTATCAGTGGGCTAAATTTCTCAAATTTGATTAGCAAAACAACAAATAAAAGGTCTGTTATTTAAAGCCTGCATGAAAACAGTTACAATATCGCTTTCAAAAGTTTAAGCTCAGGGGAATAAATTGAAATCGATGGTATCTTTGTTTGATTCAGTAAGAAAATTGCTTAATGACCTGCCACAAAGTTGGGTGGAGTTAACGACGCATCGTCTGGATATCTATAACGAATCTCAAGCTAAGTCTGAATTCTTGGCCGAATTGAAAAAGCTACTGGCCAAAGGAAACTATTCAACAGAAAGCTTAGAACAATTGCCAACCGCCTATGATTACATTCGCTTGGGACATCAATTATCTAGTGTATTGGAATGGCTGTTGGCTGAAATCAATCAGCTATCGGACGAACAAATCATCACGTTTGCCTCAAAAACCATGCCTCTTTTGGCGCTTTTACGAAAAAACAAGTTAGCCGGGCAAATGACTAACATCTATTACGATACGGATGTTTCACCATTGCTTGATGAAGAACGGTTGAAACGTGTCTATGGCTACTCGTTTAATTTGCAGAAAATTAATGCGCTAACAGAAATTCCTCAAACCGATGGTATGTCTGTGTTTGTTACTCAAAGACCTTTTGATAAAGCTATTAAGGCTTGTGACGATTGCGATATTAGCATCAATATTCATGCTGATTTTGGCAGTGTTATGCTTATCCACAACACCAGAATCCCGAATATTATCAACGACGTTCAACACGTTAGAAGAAGAGAAACCATTGCCATTTCGCCCAATAATGCCTTGGCCTTGCTAAAACTTATTGTCAAAAAAGCTGACGATCCAAACGCTGATCCGGCCACCCATGAAATATCTGCAGATAATCGACAAACCGTTATTAATTGCATTCAAGAGAATACAGGCAGCGAACTGAAACCCTTGATTGCCTCCAGTGGTCTTTCTATCCAGTATGCCATGATGATGGGCTTGGTCGAGAATGCTCTCAACCGTTATCCGAACAAAGCTATTAAAATCATTTTGCCACCCAACTGTTATGGTGGAACCAACGACCAATCCCGCCGGATTGCAGAACTCATTGCCAATGTTGACATTGTTGATATGCTGGTCGATGGCGGTCAAGATCTGGTTTCTAGTCTTGATGAAGCCCTAAGCTCGGTAGCCAAAGAAGATGCTGTGGCACTGGTTTTGGCCGAAATTCCAACCAATCCCAGAGTCGAAGTCCCTGATATGCAAGAATTGGCCGAAGTCTTAGCTCGCACACGAGTGACAGCCAATAAGCAGACCGCAATCCAACCGTATTTTATGGTCGATCAAACCTTCTGCCCCAACGTTAAATTATTGCATCAACAAAGCGAGTTGCATCAAGTACAAACGATATCATTCGCTAGCGGCTCAAAATTCCCCAGTGGTGGACGTTGTGTTGCGGGATATTGTGCTGCGAACAATGTAGCGAAAGAACTATTGGAGTTGATTTCACATCATCTGCTTTTATCCGATAATTTAGCTAATGCTCAACAATTGCGTACCTTGGCAACAAACATGCCCTCCATGCCTACAAGAATTAAGCAAGCCTATGAAAAAACCCGTGAACTGGTTAATTTTATCCAAAATTTATTGCCACAAGCTAAAATTTATTATGTTTCAGATGAAATCGCTCATCAAGGCTTTATGCCATCGGTTTTTTCATTGGATCTACCCACACGTGGAAATACGCCTCAACAATGCAACGAAAAGCAAAAAAGACTCAACACCAAACTGATAGAATTCATGATTAATGCACACCCACAAGAATGCAAGAATTGCGTTAGTTATGGGCAACTAAAAGGCAGTTACTGGACCATCCCTGCCACTTCAACCCAAGGAACAACCAAAGAGGAAGACAAAGATTATGTTGTCAGAGTCGCGCTTTCGCCCATGACCGATGTGAAATTATTGACCCGCAGTTTTGCCGAGTTTGTGCGATTATTTATTCTTAACTGAATTATTGGCCAAGATAAACTGATCTTTGGGCATCACTAAAACTCCATGTACATTTTGCTCTCATCCAATTTGTAGCTCCAGGGCAGGTGTTCGTTTTTCCACCCGTTGATGGTTCGATGCCCGTGATCGTGGTCTTTGTCGCTGGATTTATCGCCTTCAAAACCATCGACCACCGAATACACCTGAGTGTAGCCCACTTTGGCTAATAGATTAGCAGCGCGAGAACTGCGATTGCCAGAGCGACAGATCAAGATGATTTTTGTTTGCTTGTTAAAACCTTTAGTGCTGATGTATTCTTCAAAATAGGGTAAAAAATTACTATTAGGGTAAAGTTTGAAATTGTGTTTTTTTTCATCCCATTCGTCCCAGTCACCCACAATCATATAAGGGATATTGGCATCCACTGAGTCCGCCATGCCTAAAAAGGTTAATTCTGCACGAGTGCGCACATCAATAAACAAGACTTCTTTTGCTGACTCTTGTTTCATTTGATAAGCTTCTTTGGCATTAAGATAGAGGCCAAGAGTCGATCTTTTATCAGTATCAATGGGCTCAGGTGCAGCAAACACAGGTGATGCGGCGGCTGTGACTAGTAACAAAACTATTAGGTTAATGAGCTTTCTTGGTTTAAATAACATGTTGAAATCCGAAATGGTTTTGAAAATACCCAAATCCTGATATAGAAATGCGTTTGAGAATGCAAGTCACTGCTGTGCATAGGAAATACAGAAAAACTGAGGTCACCTTATTGATGATAAAACTTTTTCTGAGTTTTCTACGTGCATCAAGGACTTGTGTTGTCATCGTATTTTATGTATCGGAATTTGGGATATAGCAGTGAAATATATTTATCCCACTGCATAACTCTCTGTTAAATAATTCTATTCTTGTCTCTACCAACACCAGAATTCATTCGCTAATAAAGCTAAAATGATGCGTGTAAGTAGCTACCTTTTGCTTTAGAATACGTGAAGAATCTGAAAAGTCAAACGATCGTCCATGCCAGCAAGGATTTTATTGGCATTTGAATCGCTGGCCTGGTTGGGTGCTTCAGCATTTCTGAATTCAAAGTTAAAAATGGCACGTGTTTTTTTACTGAAAAAATATTGAGCACTAAACCCTAAAGTACTGAATTTACGCTCTGGATCACCGCCGCCAGAAGGGTCAACTCCACCAGGAGCTGCCAAACCACCAGTGGCATTATTCAAAACATCGTAACGCACTGCTAACTCTAATTTTGGTATGACTTCATAACCAACATCCACTTGCCAACCATCGGACTTATTGTCAACCAGATAATTTAATGAAGCGGTACGTAGATTTGCTATAGGTATATTGGGATTGTTCGCTATAGATCCAGGAACAGCACCGCCTTCAGAACCATTAAAGATCATGCCTTTAGCACGAACATACTCAGCAGAAAAACGCAGCTTCTTTTTACGGTAAGTTGTACCGACTCCGTATCTTTGACGGTCAAATTCTTGATCACTTTTGACACCATTGACGTATTTAAAAGTACGTTTACCATCGATTAACCATGCATAAGTTTTAAATCCTTGACGTCTGGGGCCACGGCCTCCAAATACTTTTTCAGTTGAAAGTAGGACATACAAATCTTTGTTGCTATCATTATCAGCACGACTAATACCATTGCCATTGCCGAGCATAACCGCATAAGTAAACTCTCTTTTGTTTTTATTAGTAAAGGTATTAAAAACCTGTACACCAATATCACGGAAGGCATTGACTGGACCATTTAAGCCATTAGCCACATCAATTGTGCCACCATTTCCATCAGGACGTAAGCCGTTATTGGCATCAGTAAATCTCTCAAGTAACAATCTATCTGTGGCATTTGTGAAACGATTCCAGTCAAATGTATGAATAGCTTTTTGTGCTTCATTGCCTTGTGGCGACTTAAATTGACCAAAACGGATGTGGGCGTTTTTAATGTAGTTTAAGGTGACACTTGCATCGGTTAGCTGCGGTCCATCTTTAATAGTAATACCGTTGCTACCAAATTCTGTTAAGAAAAAGTAGTTGATTTTATTGTAATCGAATTGACCTCTAACACCTAAACGTGCGCGAAAAACGTTAAATGTTGAATTAGAATCTCGCTTCGGTAAAATTTGATTAAAAACAGCATTTTGACCCGCATAAGGACCTGCTTGTAATTTTGAACCCTCTGTATATGCATATTCGGGCTCTAGAAAACCCCAAATTTTCATTGCTTGTTCTTGTTTTTTGCCTTCAAGACCCTGTAAGGAGACCCAATCAACAGCAAAACTTGCCGTTGAAAGAGCCATTAATGCGCCACATAAGGCGATATATGTTTTTCTTTTCATTCTCTTCTCTTCCCTCAATTTATATTTTTTTATGGTTTAATAAGGACATAGCCTTGTTCGATTAAATCTAATATACGAGCCACTCCACCAGGAACAACTTGCGAGTCTTTATGCAGCTTAGGTTTTTTTCCTGACTTTCTTTCAATAGCAGCAATGGTATTGGCACAGGCACTAAAAGTGACGCCGTTGGACGCTAAACTTATAACACGTGGAGATGAAATTTCATTGTTCTCAAATAACAACCTCAAACCTGGGCCAAAAGAAACGATTTCAATAGAAATATTGTCTTGCCCGTATTTTTTGATTAAGTTATTAGCAACATTCAAGACAATATTTTGTTGTTTTGAATCGCTGATTTGCAAGACCACATGTTTTTGCGCAAAGTCATCGTTCGCTAACAAGCTAAAACTGCTCATTACCGATACAATCATCAACAACAATGCGTTAATGGTGTTATTTTTTTTCATTATTTTCTCCGATTTTTTAAAAATACTGAACTGATTAAATAATCAATTTCCGAATATCAGATGCACCGTCTCTTGGTTTTATTCCAATTAATTTAATTAAATCAAATTATTTTCCAAAATTTACACACGAATGGGAATAAATTCTTCTCACTATGCATCTGAGTACTATAATTGGGAGTTATATATGTTGAAGATTTTTTACAAAAAGAAATTAGAAAGAAAGTTAAGTGAAATAAGACCACGTCTTTATCGCCTTGCAATCTCGTGGTGTAGCGATGCAATGTTGGCCGATGACCTAGTTCAGGAAACCTTAAACAAGGCTTTACTTAAGCATTCTCAACTCAAGGATTTTGACTTGTTAAATTCTTGGGTTTTTAAAATATTACACAACTGTTGGATGCAACACCTTCGCTCCAAAAAACCATCCTTAGATATCGATAACATTGAATTACTCAGCAACCATTCTCCAGAAAAACAATTGAGTGAAATGCATATCGTAGATCGTGTGCGTAAAGCTGTCGAAATGCTACCACTCAACCAAAGGCAAGTCATTACCTTGGTTGATTTGGAAGATAACAGTTACCAGCAAGTGTCAGAAATACTCGACATTCCTATTGGCACAGTCATGAGCCGACTCAGCAGAGCACGAAACCAATTGAAAAACCGTTTAATTGGTGTAAGTATAGAACAACACAGTAAAACCACTCCAAAAACCAATCAAAATACCAACAGACATTTACAGAGGTTAGTATAACAATGGATTCCAATAACTCTACAGATAAAACAAACAGCAAAAAGCAAGCAATGCTTAACGCCTTAGCAGACAGCCAATTGCCCGCACATGAACGTGAAGAAATACTTTCTCTGATCGATAAAGATGCAGAATTAGGTGGGGATTTGTGTGAAATATATCGCATCAAAGACTTGATTAAAACAGCTTATCCACTAGAAGATTTTAGTGGTAAAAAATACACGGGAATATTCTCAAAATATGCAAATACTATAAAAATTGCTAGTTACTTGCTTGCTTTCGTATTTACCCTCGGCACAGGGTACTATATTGGCAATGGTAAAAACCAAGTAAAGCAAGAGAATTTGACATCTACCAATGCGCCTCTACAAAAAAACAAAATGATTGTTTTTTTAAGCTCATCAGAACCTGCAAAACTCACCCAAGCTTTGTATAAAGCCGAAACTTTGGCGCAACAATACCAAGCAAGCAACGGCGAAGTTTATGTGGTCACTAGTGCTGAAGGCATTGACTTATTAAACACTAAAACCACTCCTTTTGAACAAAAAATTATGGACCTTAGCCATCAATATCCATCCTTGCAGTTCATTGCCTGTAATAATACACTCTACCAACAAAAGAAGGCTGGTAATAACATTGATTTGATTGCTGATGCGAAAGTTGTTCCTTCTGCGGTTGATTTTGTCGCTAAACATTTGAAAAAAGGCTGGCAGTATATTGCTATTTAGTGCCTAAAGCAGCGTTCCTTCATTGCGATTCCAATTCTATGATAAGCTCCTAGTACTGCAATTAATAAGTCCCGTCTAATATTCAGCTTATCTCGCAAAAGTAGTTGTGTTGGCTTATTTTAAAAAGTAAAGTTGTTTGAGAAGAAAATTATTTATAGAAACTCGAAAGCTTAGTAATAACAAGCTTTTATTTAATAAAAATATTCTCAACGAGTTTTTTACTTTTTAAAAATAAGCCAACACAAAACGGTGAATATTAGACAATACTTATTGTTTGTAGTACTAGGAGCTTGTCCCAGAACTCGAATTTTTTAGGTTGTAATATCTACCAAGAATCTAGTAATTTCATCGTAAGCTGCAGGGAAATCCACTTCCAATAAAAAATACCACTTTTGGGGTTATATTTGCC